>Ga0129312_1000050_pt1 | contig 125905 bp, 112 predicted proteins | sample O827metagenome_FD_94434 | JGI IMG/M metagenome (GOLD analysis project Ga0129312, IMG submission 94434) | Orangutan group fecal microbial communities from Wisconsin, USA - O827 metagenome | ecosystem: Host-associated > Mammals > Digestive system > Large intestine > Fecal | place: USA: Wisconsin... | reverse complement strand
AATCCATACTGTCATGACTTTTGCTTTGAAAAAGCAAAAGCGGCTTTGCCGCCGCACTGTCTTGTGCGGTCAATAGACGGGATTCACTCCCGTCGAGGAGAATAGCGAGTTTCAAGGCTTTTTAGCCGATGGAATGAGCTATTCCTGCTTCTGTTTAAACAAGTCGAAATTCCTGATTTCGACTTAGGTGTCGACTTTGTCGACACCTTGAAGCCTCTGACCGAAATCAGAGGCTTTATCTTTTCATTATGTATTATATCAATGTATATCTGTGTACACCTTCGGAATCAATATCGCATTTAACCATTCCCTTTGCCTCAAGATAATCCAGATGTGCTATCGTTTCGCCAACGGCAAACCATCTCTGGCTGATAGGAAACTCTTCCCAGTTCTTGCCTCTCATCTGCCATTTCATGTATGCGGCAATTTCATAGGCTGTCGAATTGGGTATCATTTTTACTACTTTTTCCGTATCGGCAAGTCTTGCCTTATGGTGCTCAAGGAGCTGGTCTATTCTGTCATAAACATTCATACCCTTTGTGTTTCTGTGTGCGGGAAGGGCTGTGTCCATTTTGAACTCTCTTATCTTCTTTAAGCTGTTTATGTAATTATTGAGCGAATCCTTAACTCCGAACCATGCGGTTATATTCGGTGTTATATCAAAAAGCACATGATCACCGAGGAACATAAGATTTTTCTTCTCATAGTATAAACAGGTATTTCCCGGTGTATGTCCCGGAACATAAATACAGGTAAATTCATAATCGCCTACCGTAAACTTATCTCCGTCATTGAGTGTTATTGCATCAAAGGGTCCTGCAACCTGAAAAGCTCTTGCCGGATTTTTTGTATGAAGCTCAATAAGCTTGTCTGCCGGAAAACCATGATGAAGGAAGGCTTCGTCCGTATCCTCCCAATGCGTTCCGGTAACAGAGGTCATAAGATAATCATAATCCACCTTGCTCATATATATTTTTGCGTCCTTCGGCATTATTGTTGCCGCAAGTCCGACATGGTCAGAATGAAGATGTGTAAGATACAAAACAGCGGTATTTATATCCACATCAAGCTCCTTAAGGCCTTCCATAATCGCCTGTTCGCATTCAGGTCTATTAAAGCCTGTATCTATTATAAGATTTTCCTTTCCGCATTTAACAACAAAGCAGTTAAGATTTTGCAGCGGATTATCCGGAAGCGGAACAAATATTTTATAAACATCGGGATTTGAATAAACCTTCTCGTACATCTTTATAACCTCCATTTTCGTAGCTCTGATGTTCTTATTTTATAAGTTTTATCAATAAAAGTCTACAAAAATATTTTCTTTGCACAAAATAAGGATTATACTCTATATATAAACAAATACGGGGTGATATAATGAAAAAACATGAAATATATCTTGCAGGAGGATGCTTCTGGGGACTCCAGAAATATATGGACAGCGAGGTAAAGGGCATTATAGAAACAGAAACAGGTTATGCCAACGGACACACCGAAACCGTAAAATATAACGACCTTCACCAAAACGAAACAGGCTATTGCGAAACGGTAAAGGTTGTTTTTGACGAGGATATTATTTCTCTTTCAGAGCTTCTTAACGAGTATTATTACACAATAGATCCAACCGCACTAAACAGACAAGGCGTTGATGTCGGAAAACAATACCGCACAGGCATATACTATACAGATGAGGCAGACAAGCCCGTAATCGAGGCTTCTCTTAAACAGCTTCAGACAAAATACGAGGCCGCTGTTGTTGTGGAATGTCTTCCACTCACAAAGTATATAACCGCAGAAGGCTATCATCAGAAATATCTCGACAAAAATCCTAAGGGCTACTGCCATATCAATTTCCAGCATATAAGAAACCTTAAGGCCGCCATCGTTGATCCGTCATTATACAGCAAAAAAAGCCGTAAAGAGCTTGAGGCCTCTCTTACGCCTTTGCAGTATGCCGTCACACAGGAGCACGAAACCGAAACACCTTTTGAAAACGAATATTGGAATAACTTTGAGAAGGGCATATATGTTGACGTAACAACAGGCGAACCATTATTTTCATCGGCCGATAAATACGACGCAAAAACAGGCTTTCCGAGCTTTACAAAGCCTTTAGATCCCAATACGATAACCGAAATTGAGGACGTTTTTGATGAGGACTTAAATCTTGAGGCAATAAGCCGAATAGGAATGGCTCACTTAGGCCACATTTATAATGACGGCCCGGACGGCTCAAGAAGATACAGCATAAACAGTGCCGCACTTCTCTTTATTCCCGAAAGCGAATTAGAGGAAAAAGGCTACGGCTATCTCAAAAAATAATTTTTACACAGAGTCTTTGTTTTCGTCAAAGGCTCTGTTTTTTCTGTTATAATAAGCGCCTTTCCGTCCCAGACAATATCAAGTCTGTCCTTTATAATCTGCTTTATCCGATAGTCGTTTTCACACACAGCTATATATTTTTTGAGTATTTCATCTGCTTTTCGTCCATTCAGATTTTTATTTTTACAGCCGTTTTTATTCCTTTTGTTTTCGCATATATAGTCATAATCAACCTTGTTACTGCGTATTACCGCTGTCATTTTTCCGCCGCACAGGCCGCAGCTTATAGCTCCCGAAGCATATGTGACAGCTTTATGCACAGCTCTTTCCCTATGGGCTATGCGGTTATTTATTTCCGACCAGATTTCTCCGTCCACAACCGGCTTATGTCTGCCTACCGCAATTATAATGTCATTGTTTTTGTTGTAGGAAATAAATCCGTTTTCAGTATTATCTCCATATACCTTTATGTTTTTATCCTCAAAATATTTTCTTCCGTCACAGTCTGCCCGGCAATAAACCGGATTTTTCAATATATCCCTTACAGCTCCTTCCGAAAAGCATTTTCCCGACAGTGTTCTGTAATTCATTGCGTTTAATTGCCTTGCCGTTTCGGCTGTGTTTCCGACATTGTAATAAATATCAAATACTGCTTTCGGAATAACCAGTTTTTCATTTTCGACAAGAAAATACGCATATCGTTTTCTGCCTTCCGCATCAATATATTCGGTCTTTTCGGAGCTGTAGCCTATGGGCGTTCTTCCGCCGAGCCATCTTCCGTTTTTTGCAAGCTCAAGCATGTTGTCCTTAACTCTTTCGCTTATCGTTTCTCTTTCAAGCTGCGAAAAAACGCTTGCCATATACATCATTGCCTTTCCCATAGGTCTTGATGTATCAAACTCCTCTTTTATACATATAAACGAAACGCCGCTTCGGTTCATAAGCTCTATAATTGCTGAAAAATCGCTGACGCTTCGGCTTATCCTGTCCAGACGGTAACAGACAACATAGTCCACCTTATGTTCCTTTATATTCTCTATAAGCCGCATAAGCATAGGTCTGTATGTATTCTTTCCAGAAAAGCCTTCGTCTGCGTATATTCTTATTTCCGCCTGTGCGTCAATTCTACTGTAAATATACTCTCTGCAAAGCTGTATCTGAACCTCTATGGACTCGCTTTTTTCATTAAGCACGGATTTTCTGCAATATATTCCGAAAATCATTTTATCGGCTCCGAAATGATATATAATATTAATATAATTTTATTTCGGAGGTAACAGCATAATGCTTGAATCAGCAATCGCCACAGCCGCAAAGGCACACGAAGGCCAGACGGACAAGGCCGGAAAACCGTATATTCTTCACCCATTGAGAGTAATGCTGAACGTAAAAGGCGGCATACCGGAGCAATGTGCGGCTGTTCTGCATGACGTTATAGAGGATACGGATATTACAGCCGAGGCACTTCTTGAGCTCGGCTTTTCAAAGGAAGTGGTGGACGCCGTTGTTCTTCTGACAAGAAGCAAGGACGAGGATTACATGGAATATGTAAAAAGACTAAAAGCCAATCCCATTGCCAGAGCCGTAAAGCTTGCGGACCTGGCCGACAACATGGATATGTCCAGAATACCGAACCCGACAGAAAAGGACTTCGCCCGTCTTGAAAAATACAAGAAAGCAAAGTCCCTTCTTCTCGATTGATTATTATTTATTTCAATATAACAGGTATAAACTCCTGTTTTAGTCCGTCAACCAAACCGCAGTCGGTAATAACAACTCCCGGAATTGCCGTAAGCGACATCATTGAACAGGACATCATTGAGGTTCTTTCATCACAAAGCTTGTAGAAAGCCTCTTTGTATCTGCTCTGTTCGTCCGCAGTCTCCTTACAGCCCTTATCTGACATAAGACCTGCGACAGGCAGCTTAAGACTGCCTGTTATTTTTCCGTTTTCGGCAGCGGCAAAACCGCCTCCGTTTTTCTCAAGCTCCTTCATAAGGCAGTATGCATCATCGGAATTTTTGTATATCAGAACCATGTTGTGGCTGTCGTGTGAAACCGTTGTGGCTATTCCGCCCTTATACAATCCGAAATTCTGCATTACTCCGACTGTAGCATTCTTTTTGCCATAACGATTTAAAGCACATACAAATACCAAATCTTCTCTTTCGCTTATATCTACTTTACCGTTAATAACAGGTAACTTTTGAACCTCAACCTTTCTCATTACGTTTCCGGCATCAAGCGGTATTATTACATTGACATTTTCAAAGCCGTCATTTTTATCAGACTTAAGCTCAAAACATTCTTTTCCATCAACCCAGCCGACATTTACGGTGTTTTCAAAGCTTTCGTTTTCTTCGTTTTTATCACTGCCCTTATATATGCCGTTTTCTGCCATCAGTTTTCCATTTACAAAAACAGCCTTAGGTGTATTTCCGTCAAGCTTTTCCACAATCTGCATATCGGCAATATATCCCGGTGCTATTGCTCCAAGATCCTTAAAGCCGTATTCTCTTGCCGCATTGAGCGTTGCCATTCTTATTGCATCAACAGGCTCTATGCCTTCCTCAATAAGGCGTTTAACAATAAAGTTTATATGTCCCTTTTCAAGCAGATCTCCGGCATGAACATCGTCTGTGCATATAGACACAAAATCATGGTAAGGTATTTTCTTAAGTCCTTCCACAAGCATACTCAGATGATTCACCAATGAGCTTGACCTTATATCTATGTGCATTCCGAGGCTTAACTTTTCCTCAATCTCCTCTGCCGTTTCGGATTCGTGGTCGCTTTCTATTCCGCTTATTCTGTATGCCGCAAGCTCTCTTCCGCTCACAAATGGAGCATGTCCCTGAAGGAACATATCTCTTTTTGCTCCTTCGGCAATTATCGAATGTATTTTTTCGGCATTGTTGTATACTCCGACAAAGTCCATAAGCTCTGCAACACCTATAACATTGTCCGTATCAAGGAGCTTTCCTGTTTCCTCCGCATTGAATTCTGCACCGGCACATTCCAGGGAAGGAACAGCCGGAACACAGGACGGTGCAAGCACATACTGTCTTAAAGACGATTTTTCGGCATTGTCGAGCATAAATTTAACTCCGTCCATTCCGCATACATTGCCTATCTCATGCGGATCTGTGCATACCGTTGTTGTTCCGAGCGGAACTATTGCACGGCTTAGATTTTCCGGAATCATCATTGTACTTTCAACGTGCATATGCGTGTCTATAAAGCCCGGAATCAAATATCCTCCGTTTCCGTCATAAACTTCTTTGGCCGCAAGCTTGTTTTTCTCTCCGTTTTTCCTTATGTATACAATATATCCGTCTGTTATGTCTATTTCCGCATCATAAATAAGCCCTGTGAACACATTTACAAGCTTAACATTTTTTATTGTAAGGTCACAACCTTCTCTTTCCATTGCCGAATCAATAAGTTTTTTAATATCTTTGTTTTCTTTTCTTCTCATAATTACATCTCCATTATTAGCAAAAATACTGCGGATTTTCTCTCCGCAGTATTTTTTATTTTTATCACTGAGCCTTAACCTTGAGCCAGAGCTGGCTGAGCTTCTGACGCATTGTTTCGTTGTCCTCGAATACTTCGTCCTTATCATATCCGTCTCTGGGAAGATATGCTGCATTTTCGGCATATTCGTTTTCGGCAATTTCGTTAAGAACCTCATCATTTGTTGACGCATAACCTACTGTGATTGAGTTATCGTATGATGCGTCATATGTGAGGATATAGTTAATAAATTCATGTGCAAGAAGAGGATTTTCAGCATTTGTAGGAATACACATTGAGTCACACCAGATATTTGTTCCTTCAGAAGGCATAAAGAAATCCATATCTTCGTTTTCGTCAAGTATAACTGTTGCATCACCGCTGTATACAACCGCAATGTCCTTTGTTCCGTTCATCATGTTGTCGATTACTTCGTCTGTAACATATGCGGGATTCATTGTGCTGTTAAGGTCGAGAAGCCACTGATACGCCTCTTCGATTTCAGCATCATCTGTTGTGTTCATTGAATATCCGAGTGCCTTGAGTGCAACCATGAATGAATCTCTTTCTGAGTCATACATATAAATGTCGCCGGCATAATCTGTATCTCTGAGTATTTCAAAGCCTTTTTCTTCGATAAGATCCTTAGGCACATTATTTTTGTTGTAAACAATACCTACCGAGCCCCAGAAATAAGGTACAGAATATGTGTTATCGGGATCAAAGGCAAGGTTCTTTACACCGTCTGTAAGATTATCCATATTGGGAATAAGTGATTTATCAAGTTCCTGAAGTGAGCCTTCGCTTATAAGTCTCTGAATCATATAATCCGAAGGTACAATCACATCATAAGCATCTCCTGCCTGAAGCTTTGTGTACATCATTTCGTTTGAATCGAAATATTCAACGATTACATCAACGCCGTATTCCTTTTCAAAATTAGATATAACATTTTCTCCGAGATATTCGCCCCAAGTAAAAAGCTTAAGCTTGTCTGAGCCGTACTTTTCAATAGGATCCTCTGTTGCTGTCTTTCCTCCGCCGGAACAGCCTGTCATTAAAAGCAGTGCGCTTAATGCAATGGGTAAAATCTTTTTCATCTTGTTCTTTTCTCCTTTTTCTGTTTGATTATAGGTATTACATTTACAATAATAAGAGCCACTGTAATAATAAATATTACCAGTGTTGAAAGTGCGTTAATCGAAGGATTAACACGTTTACTCATTGTATACACAAGTATTGATATGTTGCTTACTCCGTTTCCCGTTACGAAATATGAAATTACGAAATCGTCAAAGGACATAGTAAATGCTATCAGTGCTCCGGAAACTATACCGGGCATTATCTGCGGAACAATAACCTTCGTCAATGCCTGGAAAGGCGTTGCTCCCAAATCCATTGCCGCATCGGCAAGGTTGGCATCCAGCGACCTGAGCTTCGGCATTACCGAAAGCATTACATACGGTATACAGAACATTATGTGTGCCAAAAGTAGTGTTACAAAGCCTTTTTTTGCACCCAAAGCACTGAAAAACATAAGAAGGCCTATTGCCGTTACGATTTCCGGATTCATAATAGGAAGGTTGTTTATCTGTTCAACCGTCTTTTTAAGTATCGGTTTTGACTTAGACAGACCTATTGATGTAATCGTTCCGACTATTGTTGATATTATTGTTGCAAGAACCGCAATAACTATCGTATAAACAATCGACTGCATCATTGTTCTGTCACTAAACATCTTTTCGTACCATCTGAGTGAAAATCCATCAAAATGTGTGAGTGAACGGGAGCTGTTGAGCGAAAATATAATTATATACACAATAGGTGCATAGAAAAATATCATCATTAAGGCCATGAATATTTTTGAGCCTATCTTTTTCTTTTCCTTCATAATTATGCTCCTCCCTTCGCAGCCGCCGGATCAGTGTCCAGCTTTCTTGTTATATAGAGCGAAATCATAATTATGATTGCCATGATAAGCGATATTGCACTTCCGAAGCTCCAGTTTCCGGCTGTAAGGAACTGTGTTTCTATTACGTTTCCGATAAGCACATACTGACCGCCGCCGAGCAGCTTCGGTATAAAGAAGCTTGATACTGCCGGAAGAAAAACAAGCGTTATTCCACTTATTACTCCGGGAAGACTCATCGGAAAGGTTATTCTCCAGAAGCACTGGTATTTGTTTGCTCCAAGGTCGCTTGCTGCCTCGATATAGCTTTTGTCCATTTTTTCAAGCGAAGAATAAATCTGCAAAATCATAAACGGAACAAAGTTGTAAACCATTCCGAGTATAACGGCAAAATTAGTATATATTATTTTTACCGTACCTATTCCGAACAAACCGAGTATTGTGTTTACTATGCCGTTGTCCTGGAGTATTCCAAGCCACGCATAGGTACGCACAAGCATATTTATCCATGTAGGAAATGTTATCATAAGCACAAGCCATGTTCTGTGCTTTGGCTTTGCTCTCGATATTATATATGCCGTAGGGTAGCCTATTAGCAAACAGATTATTGTTGTCAGTATGGCAACATACAACGAGCGGTAAAGAACATCTATATATACCTTGTCGCTGAAAAATTTTGTAAAGTTCGATATTGTAAATCTGAAGGTAGTAACGTCGTTGCCCTTTTCTATAAAGGCATACATTACTATCATAAGCATAGGTGCAAGAATCATTACGGCTATCCATGCCACATAAGGATATGCCATTCTTTTGAACTGATTCATTTTTCTTACTCCTTAACGGACATAACGTGTATGTCCTCCGGTGTAAACATAAGACCTACCTCGTCGCCTTCCTCGTATTTATCGGTTGTATCAACCTTATATTCATAACCTTCTGTGGCAAAGGTTACTGTATATTCACCGGCAACAATGTTATCGGGATCAAAGCTGTATTCAACCTTGGTTATTTCAACATTCGATCCGTCCTCAAGGCTCCATGCCGAAGCATTGGCCCATGTTTTAAGGTCTGTTTCAAGCGCAATGCTTTCCTTTATCTCATCAACAGACTTGAATATATTAACGGCGTATATTTCCTCCTGATATTCGCTGTTTGTTACCTTGTTTTCGTCAAGCACAATCATCTTTGCGGTTACGCTTGTTCCTGCCGATGTATAGAAGGTAACGGGATATGTTCCCTTTTCAGCTTTTATTTCGTATTCGATTTTACTTATTGATATATATTCATCTGTTTTGGGATCCCATGCCTGTGCAGATGCTCTCGCAATGATGTCTGCCTCTGTAAGCTCCTCAACGTCGGCCGCATCAAGCACAAAGTCGTTGGCTGTCATCATTTCTCCGGCCTTTTCGTTTACAACCGGCTTTTCATCGAATGCGTGCATTTTTACGGTGATTGTTGTACCTTTCTTTGTTTCGACAATAGTTTCGTAATGAACGCCTTTGAAAAGCACAGAACGAACAACGCCCTTAAGCTTTCCTTCGTTTTTCTTTACAATGTCAATATCCTCAGGTCTTATAACCACCTGTACGGGCTCGTTTTCGTCAAAGCCGTAATCAACGCATTCGAACTTTTTGTCCTCAAACATTACTTCATAATCCTTAATCATTACGGCATCAATGATATTACTCTCGCCTATAAAGTTTGCAACAAATTCGTTTACAGGCTCGTTATAAATATCCGTCGGAGTTCCTATCTGCTGAATTTCGCCGTCCTTCATAACGACGATTTTATCGGACATTGTAAGTGCCTCTTCCTGGTCATGTGTTACATATATGAATGTAATGCCGACCTCCTGCTGAATTTTCTTAAGCTCATGCTGCATTTCCTTTCTGAGCTTAAGGTCAAGTGCTCCGAGAGGTTCGTCCAGAAGAAGAACCTTAGGCTCGTTTACAAGTGCTCTCGCAATGGCAACTCGCTGCTGCTGACCGCCGCTCATTTCGGTAACACTTCTTTTGCCGTAGGTTTCAAGACCTACGAGCTTGAGCATACGGTTTACCTTCTGTTCGATAACGTCCTTCGGCTCTTTTTTTATTTTAAGACCGAAGGCGATATTGTCATATACATTCATATTGGGAAAGAGCGCATATTTCTGGAATACCGTATTAAGCTCTCTTTTATACGGAGGCACATCGGATATTTCGACATCATCGAATATAACCTGTCCTTCGTTCTGCTTTAAAAAGCCTCCGAGTATACGAAGAAGTGTTGTCTTTCCACAGCCCGAAGGGCCGAGAAGCGTAACAAATTCATTTTCATATATATCAAGGCTTACACCCTTAAGTACAATCTGTCCGTCAAAGTCCTTGACGATATTTTTAAACTGTATCAGCTTATGCATTATTGCCCTCCTAAAACAGTGGTGGTGTTGACACCCATATTATTTTTGCCGTTTTGGTCTTTTCGTTTGTTATATAGTGAAAATCCTTTCCCGTCATATAGAAGGTTTCACCTTTTTTTATTACATATCTCTTATCTCCTGCAATAAGCACAGCCGTTCCGTCAACAACATAGCCGAATTCTTCTCCTCCGTGAGGTCTGACGCTGAAGGACTTGCCTCCCTGCGGAATTTCGATAAGTATCGGCTCCATATCGTTTTTCTGTGTATTCGGAACAATCCAGTTTATTGTGTAGTCATCTCTTTCATCAACAAAGAAGTCCTTTTTCTGAAAAACCGTTTGCTCGTCCTTTTCCTCTTTGAAAAAATCCGAAAGCGAGCTTCCCAGTGCCTCAAGAATATCCTCCAATGTCGAAATTGACGGCGAAGTAAGATTTCTTTCAAGCTGTGACAAAAATCCCTTCGTCAGTTCGCTTCTGCTTGCAAGCTCTTCAAGCGTAAGACCGTTCTGAACACGGAGCTGCTTTATTTTGTGTCCAATATCCATCAATAACGCTCCTTTATAAATACTAAACAAAAGTATTACTATTTCTAAACCGAAATTAATTATAACTCATTCGTCCGAAATTTCAAGTATATTAAATAAAAAATTCGATTTATTAAACTTTTTATATATATAAACAAAAAGTTATGTGACTGTGTCACTGAAGTTGGATATTTTATCATATATAATTCAAACATAAATATTGAAAAAGCAATCAAACTATAATACAGTATCTATAAAAGGAGTGTGTTGATTATGTCAGCTATTAAAATAACAGCAGAAAATTACGAAAACGAAGTTTTAAATTCCGATAAACCCGTACTTCTCGATTTCTGGGCAGCATGGTGCGGTCCCTGTAAAATGGTTTCTCCGCTTGTTGATGAAATCGCTCTTGAAAACGCCGATATCAAGGTCGGAAAAATAAATGTAGATGAACAGCCGGAGCTTGCGGCAAAATTCGGAGTAATGAGCATACCTACTCTCGTTGTAATGGAAAACGGAAAAGAAGTAAACCGCAGTATCGGTGCAATGCCGAAGGCAAGCATATTAAAGCTTGTTAAATAAGCCTTTTAAAATTATTTTTTATACACAGAAAGCCGGCTGTTACGTTTTAATGCGTAGCAGTCGGCTTTGTTTTATGTACTATTTACTTATTTCCTTCATCTTTTTTATATCGGTAATTTCTATCTTTCCTCTGGAAAGCTTAACTATGCCTTCCGACTGGAAATATTTCAGCATTCTTGTTACAACCTCTCTTGCACTGCCGAGATGATTTGCTATCTTCTCATGGGTTATATCAAGCACATTTCCGCCTTCGTTTGCACTTTCCTCAAGCAGAAATTCCGCAAGTCTTGAATCAAAGCTTTTGAACATAACATTGTCGATAAGCCACATTACTTCCGAAAGCAGTGACGCCATAAGCTTATTTGTATAATTTGAAACAGGAACTGACTCCTCCATAAGCTGCTGGAAAACATCGGGCGGTATAACCCAATATTCCGTATCCTTTTCCGCCTCAAGGCTTACCTCAAACTGTATTCCCGAAAGCACACAGGATGCTGTAAGCAAATATATGTCTCTTTCAAACAGTCTGCAAAGAGTTATCTCTCTGCCCGTTTCGCTAACTATAAAGGCTCTCAGCTGGCCTGTTTCGACAATCACAAGACCTATGCACTTATTTATTTTACTGCTGAGCAGATTTCCTTTTTCAATTTCTCGTTTTGATGAGGTTCTTTCAAGCAGATTTTTCTGTTCATCTGTCAATTTGTTCCATATAGGGAGCATATCTTTTATTTCCATAAATTCACCTCCGCTTTATAGCAGTATAACATCAATACCGCATTTTTACAATGTGATATAATCACAGTCGTTTTTTCAAAAAATCTGATATAATAAATAAAAACGCCATATTTACCCAAACTAATAAAAAATACACATAGGAAGTGATACCATGAAAAAATACAATATCGCAATAATCGGCGGCGGCCCTGCCGGCTACACTGCCGCATTATATTCCGCAAGAGCCGGATTATCCGTTGTTCTGTTTGAGGAGCTTGCTCCCGGCGGACAGATGGCAACAACCTCCGCAATAGAAAACTATCCCGGCTTTGATGAAACCGTTGACGGCTTTGAGCTTGGACAGAAAATGAAAAACGGTGCGGAAAAGGCCGGTGCGGAAAGCATATTTGAGGAAGTAACTAAGCTTGATTTATCCGCATTGCCTAAAACAATCAAAACAACCGAAGACGAATATTCCGCAGATGCGGTAATAATTGCCGCCGGAGCTAATCCCAGAGAGCTGGGCATAGAACACGAAAAAGAGCTTAGAGGCCGTGGAGTTTCGTATTGTGCAACCTGCGACGGCATGATGTACCGCAACAAGACTGTTGCCGTAATCGGCGGCGGAAACACAGCCGCCGAAGATGCGTTATACCTCTCCAAGCTTTGCAAAAAGGTCTATCTCATACACAGACGAAGCAGTCTGCGTGCCTCGGTTTCCTATCAGAAACAGCTTGAAATGGCTGAAAATGTAGAAATATTGTGGAACAGTGTTCCTTCGGAATTTATTTTCGACAACATAATAAAGGGAATTAAGCTTAAGGACACCGTATCAAAAAACGAATATTTGATAGACTGTGACGGAATATTTATCGCAATCGGCAGAACACCGAACACAGCTCTTGTAAAAGGCCAGCTTGAGCTTGATGAAAGCGGCTATATAATTTCGGACGAAACAACAAAAACAAATATCCCCGGAGTTTTCGCCGCCGGAGATATAAGAACAAAGCCCTTAAGACAGATTGTTACAGCCGCCTCTGACGGTGCGGTTGCGAGCAAATTTGCCGAAGAATATATTGCTGAATTAAATTAAATAATACGTTCAATCGAAAAGGCAAGCGTCAGTTTAAGCTTGTCTTTTTGCGTTAAATCGCATTCCAATATTTCTTTTATCTTTTTTATTTTATAATTGACGGTGTTTCTGTGAACAAAGGTCAGCTTTGCGACCTCTGCTATGCTCGATTCGTTGTCAAGATAACATCTTAATGTTGACATATAATCGGTATTGTTTTCCTCGTCATAGGCTATAAGCTTTCCGAGACATTCGCTGTAATATTCTCTCAGGCTGCTTTTGTCATCAACTGCCATTAAAAGCTTATATATTCCCGTATCGGAATATCTCATATATTCACTGCCGAAGCTTTCCGCCAGCTTGATAACGTCGCAGACTCTTTTATATGCCTTGATAAGCAATGAGCTGTCCGTTTCATATGGTGCAACACCTATGTTTATATTCTCATGTGAAAAGCTTTCCTTTAATTTTTCGGCCTGTTTTTTCAGCTCTGTTTCAAAATCCGTCTGCTCCATTCCCTGACAGATAACGAGTATAAGCTTATCCATAGTGAATATGGCGTGTCTTTCCGTATATTTGTTTAGCTGTCTGCCTATGGAATACTTCGCCATACGCTCTATGCTTTCACGCTTATCGGTATTCGACGTTTTAAAGCTGATTGCCGCCATAAGATATTTTTCTCCGTCGGTAAAGCCGCTTTTTTCGAGCAACGGCTTATAGGTGGACTCCTGTTTGGGATTTTCAAGGGCATATATAAATATTTCCGACTTGCCCTTGCTCAGCTTTTCATCGGTTATTATATGGTGGCAGAATTCATAGGTTATATCAACAATTCTTGTTTCCCATGGAATTGTATACAAAGGCAGATTTACCTCATTGCAGTAATGTATAAGCTCATCGGGTATGTTTTTTACATACGGCCCGAGATTTATTACCAGTCCGCAGGCACCATGCTCATAAAGCCTGTGTGCAAAGTCAATCAGCCAGCCGGTGTCCTGATGTGCTATGCCTGTCGTAAAAACCAGCTCATAGCCATGCAGAAATCTCGGAACCTCTCCGCCTTCTATATAATGAACCCATTGTACTATGTTGTCCGTTCCCTTTTCTCCGGCTATAAGCATCATTCCGTAATCATTTTCGGAATTTCTGCATAATTCTTCAAGCGTAAGTGCCATATAATCCACCTCGAATATATAAAACAAAACCCCGAAAAATCAGTATTTTCGAGGTTTCATGTCCTATTAAAATGTGAGCGAACCTATAAGCCGGGTTCTGTCTTGAACAGTCATCTATCTTGGTCCGTCGTTGCCGACGGCATCATGCGGCCTCATCGAAACGGAACGGGCAGTTCATATGTTTCACTTGGGCCTTGCTTCAGGTGGGGTTTACATAGCCCATACAGTTGCCTGTATGTCGGTAAGCTCTTACCTTGCCTTTCCACCCTTACCTGCTTGAAAGCAGGCGGTTTATTTCTGTTGCACTATCCCTGGAGTCACCTCCGCCGGCCGTTAACCGGCACCCTTGCCCTACGAAGCCCGGACTTTCCTTACCCTTGCAGGCACGACTGTCCGGCTCACTCACTGATTTATAGTATCACAAAAAAACAATTCATGCAACCTATTCTACATTTTCAATTAATCGGTCATTAAAATATAAAATTAACAAATCCGGACTTATTAAACATGGAATACGCTTCCGCCGACAAACTCTCTTATGAGTGAGTTATTCGGTATTGGATCTGCCGGTGCACTGAGGAAATATGCAAGGAATTTTATCAATCTTTTAGCCGTAATATATTCAGGCATATCCTTTGTTACCTTATACAAAAGCGGCTCGGCATACTGCTTAAGTACGGAAATTTCATATATTGTGGCAGAGTTGAACATAACGTCCGCATTCTCCTGGAACGGGAATATGTTTCGTTCTTCTCCTCTTGCAACGTAAGGCCATGCGGAAATGGTTGCCGCCGCATCGTTTCCTCTCGAAAGATTATCTCTTACCATTCGTCTTAAAAGTCTGCTGTCACTTGTCGAAATAAATTTATGGTTATCCACATTCAGCTGTGTCATAGCACTTATGAATATTTTAAATTTATTTTCGGGGCTTATTCCCGGCGTAAGCTTATCGTTAAGACCATGTATGCCTTCTATAATCATTATTTCATTTTCGGCAAGTCTTATAAAATTGCCCTTATATTCTCTTGTTCCCGTTATAAAGTTATAGCTCGGAAGCTCAACTGTTTCTCCGGCAATAAGTGCATTAATGTCCTTGTTAAACTGTGCAATATCAATACAGTTGATGTTCTCGTAATCTCTCTTGCCATTTTCGTCAACGGGCGTATCCTCTCTGTTTATAAAATAATCGTCCATTGATATAACGTGCGGTTTAATTCCCAGAACCCTTAACTGTATTCCCAGTCTGTTTGCAAATGATGTTTTTCCCGATGACGAAGGGCCTGCTATAAGCACAAGCTTTACCTTAGATTTTCTGTGATAAATCATATCGGCGATAGAGGCTACCTTTTTCTCATGCAAAGCCTCGTTTATTCGTACCAAATCGCCAAAGCCGCCGTTTACAATAACGTCGTTGAGGTCAGCAACATTCTTAACCTCCATAAGACGGCTCCATCTCATCTGCTCCATAAATACATTTGTTATCTTCTCAAATTTTTCTACGGGATGGAGATGTTTTATATCGTTAATGGGCGGAACAATAAGAAGAAATCCGTTTTCATAAGGTTCAACATCAAAAAGCTCTACATAGCTTGTTGACGGAGCCATATATCCGTACAGATAATCATAATAATCCTCAATGCAGTATAAATTTACTATTGAGTCGTTTCTGTATTTATAAAGACGGATTTTGTCGTCAAGTCCGCATTCCTCTAATTTTTCAACGGCAGTATCATGTGGAAGCTTATAATGCTTTATTCTTATATCGGCATCAATAATTTCCTGCATACGTTTTCTGATTTTATCCGTAAGCTCCTGTGTTACCTCTACCTTACCCTTGTGTATCTCGCAATAGAAGTTTTTCTTAATTGAGTTTTCAATAACTATTTCCGTATCTTTTCCGAGAACATCTCTTACGGCCTTAAGCATTACCATACATACGGTTCTCATGTAAATGCTCCTGCCTTCGCCGTCGGTAATGTCCAGAAATGTTATATTCTCTCCTTCGAAAACCTCATGTGTAAGCTCACGAAGCGAATTTCCTGATTTTGCCGCAATTATTTTGGACTCAAATTTATCATTATATTTACCGCATAATTCTCCGTAGGTTGTGCCTTCGGGAACAGATAGTCTGTCACCCATCACTGTAACATTAATCAAAATAAATCACCCTTTCGTCAGATATGTACAAAAGTCTGTCCGTTTATTTCAGATTCGATTACTTCAACATCATCAATTTCCCTGTTTTCAAGCCTTTCACGAATATACTCGGCAACAACGGGAACTACAATATTTTCTGTTGCATAATGTGTTGCGTCGATTACCGCAATGTTTTCATCTATTGCTCGCATAGCCTCATGGTATTTTACATCGGCTGTAACAAAAACATCACATTTTGCCTTAAGTGCGTCATTTAAAAATTCAAAGCCGGCACCGGTGCAAAGTGCAACCTTTTTAACCTTTTTGCTCAAATTTCCGATCGTTCTTACTGCGTCAAGACCAAGCTCCTCTTTAACCTTAACGGCAAACAGACCGAAGGTTGTATCGGATTCAAGCATACCTATTCTGCCTATGCCGAGGCCTTCCGGAGTATGCGGTGCAAGCACCTTTATGTCCTTTAAACCGAGTATTTTTGCAAGCACATCGTTAGTGCCGCCGTTTGCGGTATCAAGGTTTGTATGTGCCGCAAACATATTTATGTCATTCTTTATAAGCTTTATTATTTTTCTTCCGTCCGGATTGTTGTAATTTATTCTTTTAATACCATGGAATATAAGCGGATGATGTGTAACTATCATATCTGCTTTTTTCTCAATAGCTTCGTCTATTACCTTTTCGGTTGCGTCCAATGCAACAAGTATTCTGGAAACCTCCGCATTTGGATTTCCCACATTCAAGCCCGGATTGTCCCAGCTCTCCGCAAGCTTTGACGGAGCAAAATCCTCCATCATCCACATTACATCTCTGCATTTTACAGACATTCCAGCACCTCCTGACAAATTTTCTGATAATCCTTTATTTCCGCAAGTCTTTTAGCCGAATTATCCGTATTGCTTATTTCAAGCTTTTCGGCTATTTTTTCGTTTTTATTCATAATTCCCTTTATATATTTTTTAAGGACATTGTTTTTCTTATCAATATTAATTTTTCCGAATAAATAATCCTTATCGGAAGTATATTTTTCCTTTCCGTGAACGGCCCTTATTACATTATAGTATATACCGTCCTCAAAAAGCATAGTTTCGTCCTCTATTTTAAAACCTATGCTGTGTATATATTTTCTTACGGCAGGAACATCGCTCTGAGGCTGAAGAATAAGCTCTCTGAAGGAATCCGTCTTATCGGGAAATTTTCTCAGAATTTCTATCATGAGCATTCCGCCCATGCCTGCAATAACAGCTCCGTCGGTTTCTCCTTCCTTTATCGGCGTAAGTCCGTCACCGAGTCTTGTTTCTATAACATTGCCGAGATGATATAAATTTATGTTGCTTTCCGCTCTCTTTATGGGATCTCGGTTTACATCGCAGGCAATCGCCCTGTTTATTACGCCTTCCTTATAAAGATAAATCGGCACATATCCATGGTCTGTTCCTATATCCGCTATCGAACTGCTTTCCTTTACAAATGAGGCTACCGTTTTAAGTCTTTCAGAAATTTCCATATAGTTTTCTTCCCCTTAAAAAGGCTGTCCCAAATAAGGACAGCCTCATGTTATTAAATTTACTCAAGATAATCCTTAAGCTTTTTGCTTCTGCTCGGATGTCTGAGCTTTCTGAGTGCCTTCGCCTCTATCTGTCTAATTCTTTCTCGGGTTACATTGAACTCTTTTCCTACTTCCTCCAAAGTTCTTGCACGACCGTCCTCAAGTCCGAATCGAAGCGTAAGCACCTTCTTTTCTCTGTCTGTAAGTGTATCGAGCACTTCCATAAGCTGCTCCTTAAGGAGTGTAAATGCCGCCGCATCAGCCGGTGCCGGAATATCGTCATCCGGTATGAAATCTCCGAGATGGCTATCCTCTTCCTCGCCGATAGGTGTTTCAAGAGAAACAGGCTCCTGCGCAATCTTCATGATTTCTCTTACCTTGTCAACAGGCATTTCCATTTCCTTTGCAAGCTCTTCTGCGGTCGGTTCACGTCCCAATTCCTGAACAAGCTGTCTTGAAATACGGATAAGCTTGTTTATTGTTTCAACCATATGAACAGGTATACGTATTGTTCTTGCCTGGTCGGCTATTGAACGGGTTATTGCCTGACGAATCCACCATGTTGCATATGTTGAGAATTTATAGCCTTTACGGTAATCAAATTTTTCAACAGCCTTTATAAGACCGAGATTTCCTTCCTGTATAAGGTCAAGGAAAAGCATTCCTCGGCCGACATATCTCTTTGCAATACTTACAACAAGACGAAGGTTTGCTTCCGCAAGCTTCTTTTTCGCCTGCTCATCGCCTTCCTCCATTCTTTTGGCAAGCTCTGTTTCCTCTTCCGCACTTAAAAGCGGAACCTTGCCTATTTCCTTAAGATACATTCTTACCGGGTCATCTATGTTTATGCCTTCGGGAAGAGAAAGGTCAATGTCCTTTTCTACCTCTTCCTCGGCATCTATATTGCCCATAATATCAATTCCCTGGCCTTCAAGGAATTCATATACCTTATCCATCTGTTCTGTGTCAAGATCAATATCGCTTAAGAAGTCCATTATTTCTTTATATTCAAGAACTCCTTTGCGGCTTTTTCCCATTGCTACAAGCTCTCTAAGCCTTGTAAGTAATACGTTTTCATCTCCGGATTTCAATTTCAATCCTTCCTTCCTATGATACTTATGTCAATTTTATTTTTCCAAACCTTCCGAAACAATTATATTAAGCTCGTCCAGCTTCTTTTTCTCTTTTGCAAGCTGCATAATATCTTCAACGGTCTGTGCCTCTGCAAGAAGCCTGTCCGTGTAATTTTTTTTAATCAGTCTTACGTTTTCGGTTATTGCCTTTTCTGTTTTTGTCATATCCTCAAAATCGGGCTTGACCGCAAAGACCGCCGCCGCTGTATTCTGATCCTCAAGGCTTTCAAAACAGCTTACCATATCAGCCGGCTCTCTCTTAACCTTTTTTTCATAATCGGAATATATATTTTCGGCAAGTACCTTATACACCTCTCCATCAAACTCGTAAGGCTTAAGCACAGAAAAAACCGATTTCATTATTTTTTCGTTATAAGCACACAGACATAATACCGTCTTTTGTGCCTCTACTATTCCCTTCGGCCGCATATCTCTGCTGCTTTCGGTATATACTCTCCGTCGCTTGCGTTCCGCTTCTTTCATAAATTCACCTTCGGCCGCATCACGCATTTTTGAAATTCTGCCCTTGAGAGCAGCCTCGTCTATTCCGCATACTGCGGCAGTTTCCTTTGCATAAACATCTCTTTCGATGTCATTGGAAACCTCCGAAAGTATCTTTGCCGCCTCTTCGGCAAATCTCACCCTGTGGTCGGCATTGTCCATGTTATAATTTTTCTTTGCACAGTTGATTTTAAAGGTAATGTAATTTACCGCATCAACCAACAGCCTGCCGAATGCCTCAGAACCGAATTTTTTTATAAACTCGTCGGCGTCCTTTGCGTCGGTCACCTGTGCAACCATCACATCAAAACCGTTTCCGACAAGCACCGGAATCGCTCTCAATGCCGCCATCTGTCCGGCATTGTCGCTGTCATAAAGAAGTATGACTCTGTCCGCAAGCCTTCTTAATGTTCTTGCGTGCTCTGTATTAAACGCCGTTCCCAGTCCGGCAACAACATTTTCAAAGCCAGCCTGATATATACTTATCATGTCCATATATCCTTCAACAAGGATTATTTCCTTTTTTCTGGCTTTTTTTGCGAAATTCATTCCATAAAGTGTGTGGCTTTTGCTGAACACCGCCGTTTCCGGCGAATTAAGATATTTCGGCTCACCTTCGTCTATAACTCTTCCGCCGAATCCGACAACCCTTCCCTGCATATCGAATATAGGAAACATAAGACGGTTGAAAAACCTGTCGTATACTCCGTTGCCGTTTTTGTCCTCCATAACAAGTCCGCTTTTAAGCATTGTGTCTGTTTCAAAGCCCTTTGACCGCAGATAGCTGTATAAATGGTTTCTTCCCGAAGGAGCATATCCTATACCGAATTTCTTCTGTATTTCCGGCTTAACCTGTCTGCCCGTAAGATACTGCATTGCCTTTTCGCCGTTCCGGCTGTGCAGAACCGCATAATAATATCTTCCGGCAAGCTTATTCATTTCGTATATCTGCTGTTTAAGCCGTTCTGCCTGTCTGGCCTCTTCGGAATACTCCGGTTCGGGCAATGTTATATGTGCTCTGTCCGCAAGTCTTTTGACTGCCTCAACAAAATCGCAGTTTTCCATACGCATTATAAAGCTATATACATTTCCGCTTTCGCCACAGCCGAAGCAGTAATAAAACTGTTTATCCGCACTCACCGAAAATGACGGAGTAGATTCATTATGGAACGGACACAGTCCAAAGTATGAGCTGCCTCTCTGCTTAAGTGCAACATATTCCGATACCACGCTGACTATATCATTTTGAATACGAATTTCATCTATCAGTTCCTGAGGATAAAACATTTTTACAACCTCCTGCCCTGATATTATATATTCGACACACCCGGTCAAAATCCTTTATGTTTTATCAACTTTGTATACATTTCCTAATACAAAGTCCTCTGAAAGCCTTTAATTATCATATTAAACATAAGTTTATACTACCGGTTAATTTTATATTGCTGTCATTGATAATTTTTATTCATAATTAACATATAAATATATCAATAAATACTCCATGAGCTTGGAATAAACAGCTTTTTATAAAGCGTTATAGCATATCTGTCAGTCATGCACGCAACATAATCACATGCAACTCTTTCCTTATCTTCGCCGTTTTCCATAAGCTTTTTAAATTCGCCGTCCATTTTCTCCGGATTATCTCTGAAATAATCGAATAAATTTGTTATAAGTCCGTGAACCTTTTTCTTTTCGCTTACAGCATGATCGCTCAGATATACATTTTCAAACATAAACTGTCTTAAGCCACCGAGCGTTTCCTTCATGCCTTCGCTCATTTTTATATCTCTTATGCCTTCGCTGTTTTCTATTGTATCTCTTATCATTGAGTTAATTCTGGAGCTTGAGCTGTTTCCGAGAACGACCTTGAATTCCTTCGGTATATCGTCAAGTATTCCGGCTCTTATGGCGTCATCAATATCGTGGTTCGTATAGGCTATTTTGTCGGAAAGCCTTACGACCATCCCTTCCATTGTGGACGGCTTTGTGCTTGTTCTGTGGTTAAGTATTCCGTCACGAACCTCCCATGTAAGGTTTAATCCGTTTCCGTCTTTTTCGATAGTGTCCGCAACTCTCAGGCTTTGCTTGTTGTGTTCAAAGCCGCCGGTGCATATTTCGTTCAAAGCTGATTCTCCGGCATGACCGAACGGTGTATGTCCCAAATCGTGGCCTAATGCAATAGCCTCGGTCAAGTCCTCATTTAACGACAACGCTCTCGCTATGCTCCTTGCTATCTGTGCCACCTCAAGCGTATGGGTAAGTCTGGTTCTGTAATGATCTCCTTCGGGCGAAATAAAGACCTGTGTTTTATGCTTCATTCTTCTGAAGGCTTTGCAGTGTATTATTCTGTCCCTGTCCCGTTGAAAATCGGTTCTTATGTCGCATTTCTTTTCCGGACGGATACGTCCCTTTGTATTAACACTTTTCATAGCAAAAGGGCCGAGAATTTTCTCCTCAATCTCCTCCTGCTTTTCCCGAAGCTCCATATTACAGCACCTCCTCTATAAGCACATATAAATAACACATTATCCTTATATATTATAAATACTCCAAAATATTCCGTTTTCCTCCTTTATTTTCAAAAAATATTTTAAATAAAAAAGAACGCCGATATAAAATTTTATAATAATCGGCGTTCTCGTTAATGCTATAAATTATTTTTCTTCGTCATCAAAATCCGCAAATTCGTCAATTATAGGAATTTTGTTTCCGCAGGCAGGACATGTAAGCTCTGTTTCGTTTTCGAAAACATCTTCGTCAACCTCAAGCTCCTGACCGCAGTTGGGGCAGATAAATGCGTAGCTGTATTCTGCTTCTTCCTCAGCTTCGTTTTCGTCATCAAAGTCATCATCTAACTCATCGTCAAACTCATCATCATCAATTTCTTCGTCGAGTATTTCGGCAAACATAGCCATGTCGTCTGCCATATCGTCAAGAATATCAAGAATACCCTTGAGTATAACGCCTTCCTTTGACTCCTCCGCAATGCCTAAGCCTTCGCATAATCCCCTTAAATATGCGATTTTTTTGATAGTATTCGTCATAATAACTACCTCCCTAATGTTTACTTAATTGTTTCCATACCCTTTATAAAAAACAAGGGGATACAAAATGTATCCCCATTAAATCTCCGAAATTACTGTTTAGATCTTCCGAGATATTCGCCTGTTCTTGTATCAATCTTGATAACTTCATCTGTTTCGATGAATAAAGGAACAGCTACCTGAGCACCTGTTTCAACAATAGCGGGCTTTGTTGCGCCTGTTGCTGTGTTGCCCTTGAAACCGGGTTCTGTTTCTGTAACCTTAAGGTCAACAAAAAGAGGAGGCTCAAGACCAAAGATTTTGCCTTTGTAAGACATAGTCTTAACGATCATTTCCTCTTTAACGAACTTCATCTCGTCTGCAACCTCATCATGAGGAAGTGAGAACTGATCAAATGTTTCGGGATCCATGAAGTTGTATGCTTCGCCGTCATCATAAAGATACTGAGCGTCCTTTCTTTCAACGAAGGCTGTTTCAAATTTAGCTGTAGGGTTGAAAGATTCTTCTCTGATACCACCATTTATAATTCTCTTATATTTTGTTCTGACAAAAGCAGCTCCCTTACCGGGCTTAACATGCTGGAATTCGATAACCTGGCATAACTCACCGTCATATTCGAATGTTACACCATTTCTGAAATCACTTGCTGAAATTGTTGCCATTCTATATATCCTCCTTAAAACTCAATTAAATATAGTATATTAAATAATATAAACTTTTTCAACATATTTTTTTAATAATAGCTAATTTTATTCAAATTAGTCAAGCTGCATGCTAACAGCCTCAAGTGCAAGTAAGTATCCCTTCCAGCCGAAGCCGCATATCTGTCCGACGCATACGGGAACCGTCACTGATGTATGTCTGAATTCTTCTCTTTTATGAATATTCGACATATGTATCTCCACAACCGGCATATCAACCGATGCAAGTGCATCTCTTATCGCATAGCTGTAATGTGTGTATGCACCGGGATTGATAACAATTCCGTCCTTGTTTCCGTAGCATTCCTGAATTTTGTCGATTATTGCGCCTTCGTGGTTAGACTGGAATATCTCAACATCAAGACCAAGCTCTTCTGCTTTTTTCTTTATTTCGGCATTGATACTGTCATAGTTAAGTGTTCCGTATACGCCTGTTTCCCTTATTCCCGTAAAATTTATATTAGGCCCGTGTATAACGCAGATTTTTTTCATAATATACTATCTCCTTCAACGACACTCATTATTCTTTCGACCGCTTCCTTTGCATTCAAGCCCGAAACATCAAATGTAATATCATTTTTGCTTTCGTAAAGCGGCTTTCTTTCTTCCATTAACTCCTTTATTTTTGCAAGCTTATCATCGCACTGCAAAAGAGGTCTTGTTGTGTCATTTTTGATATTTCTGTAAACGTGCTCAGGTGTTGCCTTTATGTAAAGAACAACTCCGTTTTCCTTAAGCAACTTCATATTTTTATCGTTTTTTATAACTCCGCCGCCGGTTGCTATAACACAGTTTTTCGCTTTGGAAAGCTCTTCACATATTCTGCTTTCCATTTTTCTGAATTCCGGCTCACCGTATTTGCTGAAAATTTCGGTTATTTTCATTCCGGCTTTGTTTTCTATTTCAATGTCCATATCGACAAATCTGTAATCAAGCTTTGCTGCAAGCTTTCTGCCTATTGTTGTTTTTCCGCTTCCCATAAAGCCGATAAGCACTATATTTCTTCCGTCCATCTTTTATCTCCCACAGTAAAAATCTGTAAGCTGATTTTTGAGCTTGACCGCAAGCTCCTTATCAACCCTTATGTCGTTCCATATTTCAAAGGAGGCAAGTCCCTGATAAAACAGCATATCAAATCCGTTTACGGCAACGGCTCCATGTGCCGAGGCGTCCTTCATAAGTCTTGTTTCCCATGGTGTATATATGATGTCCACAACGATTTTTACATTGTTAAAAAACTCCGCATTCTTAACCGGTGTGCCGTCAACATCATTGCCCATGCCGACAGAGGTTGTCTGCACAAATATTTCCGGATTTTCAATGCTCATTATTTCGTCGTAGCCAAGCACTTCTGTTTCAATCGGATAATACGATCTTACTCTTTCGGCAAGCTTTTCGGCCTTTTCCTTTGTTCTGTTGAGTATAACAAGTTTGGCCGCCTTTTCCTCTCCGGCAAGCATAGCCGCAGAGTTTGCAGCTCCTCCCGCTCCGGCAAGCACAACTGTTTTTCCGCTTATGTCAATATTTCTTTCCTCAAAGCATTTTTTCAGACCGATTATGTCGGTATTATATCCCTTATATCCGTTTTCCATAAACTTAAGCGTATTCACCGAGCCTATTCTTTCTGCAACGGGATCAATATCGCACAATGCCTCCATAACCTCTATCTTGTGAGGAACGGTAACATTAAAGCCTTTTATCCCAAGCTCTTTTCCACCATTTACGGCAGTTGCGACAGCACCCTTTTCAACCTTAAAGGGAACATATACACTGTTCATGCCTAAGGCTCTGGCTATCGTATTCTGAAGTATAGGAGAAAAGGATTTTTCGACAGGATTTCCGATTATGCCGAAAACCTGTGTTTTTCCGTTTGTAAAATCTATGCAGTTCATTTTTTGCCTCTCTTTTTGAAATAAATTGACATAACAAGCTTTTCAAGCGGGCGCTTTACTTTTGTTATAAGCTGGTCACGCTCGCATATGGGTGCTGTCATTATGGAAAGCAGACCTGCGTTATGTCCGCACCACATATCGGTGAATACCTGGTCACCGACCATTGCTGTGCTTTTGCTGTCCGTTCCCATTTCATCCATTGCCTCACGAAGCTTTTTAACTCTGGGCTTTCCTGCCTCCCAATAGGCATATGCGCCTATCTTTTTGTTAAACAGCTTTATTCTCTGCTCCTTGTTGTTTGAAAGAAGACATATTTTAAAGCCTTCGTTCTTAAGCTTATCAAGCACCGCAAGAGCGTCATCATCGGGTTCGGCAACATCATATGGCGATATTGTATTGTCTATATCAAAAACCAGTGCCTTAATGCCTCTCTTTTTAAGCTCCTCAATCGGCAGCTCCGCTATGGACTTAATATATATATCGGGAAATAATTTCTCTAACATTTCGTTTCCTCAAAATCAATGTAATCTTTTTTCTGTAATTTTGTCGGCAACATAAAGACCGTTTGCGGCCGCCTGCGAAAGCGAACGTGTAAAGCCTGCACCGTCGCCGATAGCATAGATGTCCTTACAGCCTTTTATCTCGAAGTCATCTGTTTCCGGTCTTGCCGAATAATATTTGCACTCTATGCCGTAAAGCAATGTATCATAGTTTGCTGTACCGGGTGCAATTTTATCAAGTGCATGAAGTGTTTCGATAATATTGTCAAGCTGTCTTTTAGGCATACATAAGCTTAAGTCGCCGGGAACAGCTTTCATTGTAGGTCTTGTTGTTGACTGTGCAAGACGTTTTTCCTCTGTTCTTCTGCCGTTTTCAAGGTCACCAAGACGCTGTACAAGAACGCCGCCGCCGGAAATAAGATTTGCAAGGCTTGCAACGTACCTTGCGTATGCAATAGGATCCTTAAACGGCTCTGTGAATCTTATTGTTGAAAGAAGTGCAAAGTTTGAATTCTGTGTCTTTCTTGATGCATCTCTGTATGAATGTCCGTTTACTGTAAGCACGCCGTCTGTGTTTTCCGTTACTACGCCGCCTCTTTCGTTAAAGCAGAACATTCTTGTTGTATCGCCGTACTGCTTGCTTCTGTACCAAATTTTAGGCTCATATATTTTCTTTGAGAAGTTATCCCAGATAATAGCCGGCATTTCAACACGCACACCGATGTCAACCTGATTGTTTTTAAGCTTAATATCATGCTCCGAACACCATTTAGCGAAGAATCTGCTGCCAAAACGTCCAACGGCAAATATGATATATTTTGCTTCTGTGTGGAATTCTTCGCCGTTATGCACCATTGTAAGCACTCTTGTGTCCTTATCAACACCTGTAACCTCTGTATCGGTTATTATGTCGCATCTTGTTCCGAGGTCATCAATGAGCTTTTTCATTGTTTCGAAATTGCTGTCTGTGCCGAGGTGCTTAAGCTGTGCCTGTGCCATATGAAGGTCATATTTAAGACATTCAAGCTTAAGCTCATTATTCGGCATAAAGCGTTCCGTTGTAGCGCCAAATTTAACCAGAATATCGTCAGCCTGTTCAATATAGTCTATTACCGTTTCGGGTTCAAGAAATTCAGTAAGCCAGCCACCGTATTCTGTTGAAATTACATATTTACCGTCGGAAAATGCGCCTGCTCCTGCCATGCCTTCCATTATTGCACAAGTTGCACATTTAACGCAGTGGTCTGTCTTTTTTGTAAGCATCGGACAGATACGTTTGCGGATTTCATGGCCTCTTTCGATAACCATAACGGATAATTCGGGGTTTTTGTCCAACAGTCTGTATGCTGTCATTATGCCGCCGATTCCGCCACCGATAATAGCTACGTCTACACTCTTTTTAACATTCATGTTCATTTTCCTCCGTTTCAAAAACCGTAAAAACCTTGGGGTTTTGCCCCAACCCCCATGAACCTTTAAAAAGGTTCAACCTAAATTTTTATGAAAATCATTTAAATTATTAAATCCAAAAATCTGTATCCATTTGAACCAAACGACATCTTAAAAACGATTGACAAATACCTACCCAACACAAGAAAAAGGCGGGACTTTTAAAGCCTCACCTGTGTAATTCTCTTATATTTTTGTATATACACACCATATCAATACCAAATGAATGACTATCCCAATGGCATATATAACATGAAAGTACCACTTTTTTGTTTTATGGTGAAACAGCTTCATTCCGAGAAAACCGCCGATTCCGCCGCCTAACAGCGCACATATAAAAAGGGTTGCCTCTTTTATTCTCCATTCGTTTCTTCTGGCTCTGACCTTATCAACAGCCATAAGTACAAACAGAACTATGTTTATTGCAATATAATAACAAATCAGCAATTTTATCGTTGTCGGCATTAAACCATATTCCTCCAGTCAAGATCGCCTCTGTCAAGTGCAAGCAGAAGTATTTCCGCTGTTGCAAGGTTGCTGGCAAGCGGAATGTTATGCACATCGCAGAGTCTGAGAATACTGTTGATGTCCGGTTCATAGCTCTTAGGAGAAACAGGATCTCTAAGGAATATCACAAGGTCAATGTCGTTGTTTGCAACCTGAGCGCCAAGCTGCTGTTCACCGCCGAGATGTCCGGCAAGATATTTATGGACGCTGAGGTTTGCGGTTTCCTCAACAAGTCTGCCGGTTCCGCCTGTTGCGAAAAGATTATGCTTAATCAATATATGTCTGTACGCAATGCACAGATTTTCCATTAATTTTTTCTTATTATCATGTGCTATCAATGCTATATTCATAAATATTCCCCCTCAAAAAGCGTCCTTGAGTTCCGTAATTTTATATTTAAAACAAGACCGATTGCCGCCATGTTTGTCCAAAGCGAACTGCCTCCGGAGCTTACAAACGGAAGTGACATACCTGTATTCGGCATTATTCCCGTTGCAACACCGACATTAACAAATGTCTGGAAGGCAAGCATTCCGGCAACGCCTACAGCTATAAGTCTTTCTCGCATACTGTCCGTATCCATTGCCGCCATAATACATCTGATAATTATAAAGAACATAAGTGCAAGAACACCTACACAGCCGACAAAACCGAATTCCTCACCAATAACCGAGAAGATGAAATCGTTCTGTGGTTCCGGAAGATAGCTGAGCTGGTTAAGTGTGCCTTGATAAAGTCCTTTTCCTTTAAGCTGTCCGCTGCTTATCGCACTTATTGATTTCATTGTCTGATAATATGTGTCCGATCCGGGATCCTGAATAACAAGGTCCCTTACTCTCGTAATCATATAATCTTTAAGTATATGATTTATCAATATGGGATTTTCTCTCGTACAGTCCCATACAACAAAAACAACAACAGGGACAACTATTATCAATACTTTAAATATAAATCTGTAATCCAGCTCCGAAACAAACATCTGGATACAGAATATTACCATAATTACTATACTTGCGGACAACGCCGGCTGAACAAATACCATAAGAACAGGTATTGCCTCAGCTATACAAAGCCGTAATATTACATTTATATTATTAATCGAATCCTTTTTTTTGTCAATAAAATTCGCCATACAAAATATCATTATTACTTTGGCAAACTCCGACGGCTGAATTGTAATCGGCCCTATTTTTATCCATCTTACCGCATTATTGGAGCTTTTTCCGAAAAATATAACCGCAAGCAGTAGTGCAAGGTTCGCCAGATATATAACCTTATCGGATTTTGAGAAATAATCAAGGTCAATAAATGCGATTGCAAACATAATAACAAGTCCCATAACGAAGAACATCATCTGCGAATAGTATCCCGAAGGATCTTCGCCCTGATTGACTCTCAACGCACTTCCTATACATATTATACCAAAAACAGCAAGACCGCATACAGCCGCAATGAGCCACAGGTCAAGACTTTGTATTTTTTTTCTGTTTATCTTTATATTTATCATCAAAAACGCTCCTAAAAATAAAAGCGCCCAACAATATGTTAAGCGCCCATGTTTTATATGCTTTTCATCATTCTCAGATTTCTTACAGGTATATTCGCAAACAATACAGGAACCTCTCCGTTTTCTCCGCCTATATGAGTAAGCTTTATGTCAAGATCGTCTTCCTCTATTTCCATATATTCCGAAATAACATTAAGTATATCTGTTTTCAGCATTTCCAACACCGTATACGAACAGCCGGCTCTGTCGTGCACAAGAACAAGCTTAAGCCTGTCCTTTGCAACGCCGCTGCTCCGGGCATTACTGTTTTTCAGCAAACCGAAAATATCCATAATATCCACATCCTTAACAGATAATACATCAAAGTGCAAAGATTTTTCTTAATTTTCCGAAAAATCCTTCATTCTCATCAAGTTTCAAAAACGGTACTTCCTCGCCCATTATTCTTGAGGTTATGTTTCTGTAGGCCATGCCTGCCTTGGAAACGCCTTCGGCAACGGCCGGCTCACCCTTGTTGGTTGTAACTACAATGTCCTCGTCATCGGGAACTATTCCGATTACCTCTTCGGAAAGTATCTCCTTAACATCGTCTACGGACATCATGTCGCCTCGTTTAACCATATCATATCTTACACGGTTGACAATAAGCATGGGATTGTTCAATCCGTTTGCCTCCAGAAGACCTATTATCCTGTCAGCATCTCTTACGGCACTTACCTCCGGCGTTGTAACAACAATTGCTCTGTCTGCTCCGGCAATGGCATTTTTAAAGCCCTGTTCTATTCCTGCCGGACAATCGATTATTATGTAATCAAAGCCCATGTCCTTTATGTTTTCGCAGAGCTTTTTCATCTGCTCCGGCGATACGGCATTTTTATCTCTTGTCTGTGCCGCCGGAAGCAGAAACAGTCCGGGATACCGCTTGTCCTTTATAAGTGCCTGCTTAAGCCTGCACGTTCCTTCTACAACATCAACGAGGTCATAGACAATCCTGTTTTCAAGCCCCATTACAACATCAAGATTTCGCAAGCCTATGTCGGAATCAACCAGCACAGTCTTTTTTCCTGCAAGTGCAAGTCCGCAGCCTATATTTGCAGAGGTAGTCGTTTTTCCAACTCCGCCTTTTCCGCTTGTTATAACTATTACTTCACTCATGCAATAATCCTCCTGCCAAAAACAATTTCTGCATAGCTTATATGCAAATTATCAGCTTATATTCATTCTATCAAATATATGACTGATGGAAATATTGTTTCGGAAGCAAATAATGCCAGTTTTTTACAAAACTTTTACTGAGTGATTTTGAATATTATGTTTTAAAGTTCGATTATTTCTATTTAATTTTTAATCAAAGTTTATGTCAAGCCTTTTTAAAGGCTTGTAGGGTTTGGGGCAAAGCCCCAAGGTGTTTACCTTACTCCATAACTTGGCTGTCCGACCGGCTATTATCGGGACTATAATTAAGTCCCATATATTCTCCGATAACATTTCTTGCCACAACCGCCGCCGGAGAACCGGTAACATCGCCAAAGGGCACCATAACCGTAACCGCAATCTGTGGATCGTCATAAGGTGCAAAGCCGACAAACCATACATGCGAGCTTTTGCTTAAGCTTTCCTCGGCAGTGCCGGATTTTGCCGCAACATCTATTTCAAAATCATTGAAGACGTGTCTTAATGTACCGGAGGAGCCCTGTGTAACCAATCTCATGCCTTCATAAACCGCATCAAGGTATTCCTGTCTTATGTCAATAATGTTCTCAACCTCTTCCTCTGTTTTTTCCACAACAGAGCCGTCGGCACTTCGTACCGTATCAAGAATGTGCATTTTGTATCGTGTTCCGCCGTTTGCAAGCGTTGCAATATATTTGTTCATGCTTGCAGCAGTAAAGCTGTTTACCGACTGGCCGATTGCGGCTCTTATTGTATCGCCGGAGGTCCATCTTGTCTGGCTGTTTGTCGCTTCAGGATTCTGCCATTTGATTATTTCCTCCTTGTATGACGGAGATGCCATAGTCGGTGCATTTTCACTTATTTCAATTCCCGTCTTTGAATTAAGGCCAAATGCGTCCATGTATTCATCAAGTATCGTTATTCCCTTAAGACTCAACTGGTTTTGGGGATCGCCGCCGAGAAGATTACCAACATTGTAGAAGAAATAGTTGCACGATACCTCAAGTGCATGGGATACATTTACACTTCCGTGAGTAGCTCCGCCATGCGAATATATCCAGCATCTTGCATATGGTGTTCCGGCATCTGTGAACAAGCCTCTGTCCTGAACCGTTGTTGTTGTGTCAATAACTCCCGTTTCAAGTCCTGCAATAGCAGTTATCATCTTGAGTGTTGAACCGGGTGCTTTTTTCTGCATAAGCGGTCGGTTTACAAGCGGTGTTGTAGGATCCTCAAGAAGCTTATTGTAATACTCATTATTGAAGGTATTTACAAGCTCATTGTTATCGTATGACGGGTATGTCACCAACGCCAGAACCTGTCCGGAATTGACATCGGACACAACAAGCGAGCCTGTGCATGGATCAAGGTTTGTTTCTGCCGGAGTTAAATCTCCGGACTGAAGCTTATCAATTATTACGTTAAATGCTGTAAGCTGTCCGGAAGCTATACGTGCCATATAATTATCATCGGCAGTTATAATCCCCTGTTCAAGCATTACATATATCATTGTCGTATACGAAAGCGTTCCGTCCTCAACGGCATTTACAAGCACTTGTTTAGCCGCTGTTTTGTCGTCATCATCGTTTATGTCTATATCCTCATTGTAATCAAGTATAAGATTTTTGAGCACTAACTGATAGCCGTCCTCTGCTCTCATAATTGAGCTTACGGAAATACTATTTCCGTTTATCATAGACTCAAAAAGCTGTTTCATTGTAACGGGAATATCAGACTCCTCATCTGTTGTCAGTCTTGTTACTATGGCATTCGCAAGTTCCTGTTCAAGATATTTGTATGCTGCGACCTGCAAATCCTTGTCTATCGTAAGATATACGTCGTTTCCGGAAACAGGCGCCTGTGTTTCTATCGTGCTTATTTTTCGTCCCATATTATCGACTTCAACAAGCATTGTGCCATCCTGTCCGCTGAGCTGAAGCTCCATAACCTTTTCCATTCCGGTTTTTCCGACTATATCGTCTGATGTATAGCCGTACTGTTTATATTCTTCAAGCTCATCATCGGAAATTTGTCTTATGTAGCCTATAATGTTGGAGAATACCTCTCCTTCGTCATAAACTCTGTTGGACTCGGTTTCTATCGAAACACCGGGATAAATGTCCAGATTTTCCTGTACAGCCGCAATTATTTCGTCATTTACATCTCTTGCCACCGTTACCGGCTGGTATCTTCTATATCTCTGAAGATATACCGAATATCTCACCGCCGCAAGCTTTCTCTGCATTGTTGACGAAATATTCTGCGGTATTTCGAACAAATCTATAAGATAATCCATAGACTGTGCTGCAGTATAGGAAAGCTCATCGCCTTCCATAGAAACATTGGCTTTCCAGCGGTTTATCTCGTTTTCATTATCAATAGTGAAGTAATAAGGCTCTGTTTCCGTTATCGGAAGCTCATCGGCAATAGCTCCGCCTTTGCTTTCTATAAGCAGTATAAGGCTTATATACATAAGGTTTTTGTCGCTTACGCCAACTCCGAAGGAAACAACGGCTCTTTTTTCTTCGTCTGTCATATTTGCATTGGAAATACCGTAGTTCTCATATAATATGTCCAATATTTCTTCGGCAGATAAATTCATCTGTTTTTTATTAAGTCCGGCTTTTCTTTTCCATTTTGTAAGATCCTCACCGGATATGGTAAACTGGTAAGGCTTGTTTTTTGTTATCGGCAGCATATCGGCAACTACATATCCATTGTCCCTAAGCTCGTTGACCGTTTTTGTAAAAAGCTCCTCCCTGTTGTCGTATTCAACCGTAATACTGTCGTCCACCTCAACGGAAAATGATGCCGTATTGGATGCAAGCACTCTTCCGTATCTGTCATATATATTTCCTCTTGCCGCCGGTATTGTAACCTCTCTTGTTACACTTGCGGTAAGATTTGCATTTGCCTCTTCTCCGTTTACAATCTGCATATTAAAAAGCCTGCAAACAAGCATTATAAACACAGCCGCAATAACAAGAAGTATAACGGCAAGTCTGTTTCGGAACAATTCCTCAAGACGTTCTTTAAAGTTATCCAAATTATTTTCAGTCCTTTGCAGTCATTTAAAAAAGCTTTCTTCTCTGCTTTTCCTTAGCTTCGACCTTTTTATTTATACCGTACAATATTCTGTAAACTACCAGAGCTGCTATGCCGGTATAAACAGCCTGCGGTATTATAACTCTCACAACATAGTAAAAAACATTATATCTGTTTTCAAGCAAAAATCCTGTCGCATATATAATAAATCCTATTATCACATTTGCAAGTGCGGAAAGTGTAACCGGAAGCACAAGATTGTTCCTGTAAAAATTCTTGTGGCATATTCCGCAGAAATATCCGGTAAGCATTCCCATAAGTGCATAAAAGCCTATCGAGCTTCCGAAAAAAATGTCATATAACATTCCTGCCGCAAAGCCTACGGCAGCTCCGGCATTCTGTCCTCTCAGCAGCGCATAGGAAACTATTATAATAAGCATTGTATCGGGCATAACTCCTCGTATTTCTATAAGCTGCAGCAGAGTTGACTGCAATATAAGATTTACGATAAGCACTGCCGCCGTAACCACAGCATTAATCATATCAGTTTACCTCCGCACCGGAAGGCTTATCCTGAACCTCCTGAACAACAAGCACCGTATCAATATGCTTAAAATCCACCTTCGGCTGTATAACAGCATATTTAGTAAGTCCGTTTTCGTCCTGATGTATTTCCTTAACATATCCTACGCTTATTCCTTCCGGATAATATTCGCTTAAGCCTGAGGTAATTATTTCGTCGCCTTCAACTATTTCCGCATCGGAATCTATGTATTCCATTCTGCAAAGTCCCTGCTCCATAAGCTCATAATCGCCGGTTACAACGCCTGCGTCCCCGGTTCTTGCACTTTTTACGGATACAGAGGAACGAGTATCAAGTATGCTGTAAACATTGGAATATGCCGCACTCGTTTTTACAACTCTTCCGACAAGTCCTCCGGCATTAATTACCGGCATATTGTTTTTGATTCCGTCCATGCTGCCCTTATCTATAAGAAAGCTGTCGTACCATACTCCTGTATCCTTTGCGATAACTCTCGAACCGACCGTATCATAATCCTGATATTTCTGTGCAACGTCAAGCAGCTCCGAAAGTCTTTTGTTCTCGGCCTCATATAACGACAATCTTTCGTTTTCGGACGTAAGCTCCTCTATCTGCTTTTTAAGCTCCTTGTTCTCCTCTTCAAGATTTTTTCTTTCGATTATTCCGTTTACGGAGTCGCCTACCCAGTTTGTTACCGATGTTACAGCTCCCTGAAAAGGAGTTATAATAAAACCGAGTGCATCGTCAACTCCGGCTATTTTTATTGTTTTGCCTGCGGTAAAAATTGATATAATGACCAATGCAATGACCGCAAGTATCATAAACTGCCTTTTATATTCGTTAAAGAATTTCAATCAAACCGCTCCCTGTCAGAATTTAGGCTTTCTCGGTGATATAAGCACTGTTTTAAGCCTGTCGATATTTTCAAGCACAATTCCCGTTCCGTTTACGACACAGTTAAGCGGATCCTTTGCCACAGTAACCGGCATTCCCGTTTCCTCCGCAATGAGTCTGTCAAGCCCTTCCAGAAGTGCTCCGCCTCCGGTAAGCGTTATTCCTGTGTCCATAACGTCTGCGGCAAGCTCCGGCGGCGTTGATTCAAGCGTCTGTCTTATTGTGTCAACTATTTCGTGTATAGGATCGCTTATTGCCTTAAGTATCTCATCACTGGTTATTGTGGCTGTTTTCGGCAGTCCCGAAATAAGGTCACGGCCTCTTATATCCATTTCCTCTATAACATCCTTTGGATAAACCGAGCCTATTGTCAGCTTTATTTCCTCTGCGGTTCTTTCGCCGATGGCAAGATTATATTCCTTTCTTATGTGTGCGGAAATACACTCGTCAAGCTCATCTCCTGCAATTCTGAGCGATGTGCTTGTCACAATTCCTCCGAGAGAGATAACCGCTACCTCGCTTGTTCCTCCGCCTATATCGACAATCATGCTTCCTGTCGGTTCATCAACGGGAAGTCCGGCTCCTATTGATGCCGCCATAGGCTCCTCAATGAGATATGCCTCTCTGTCCTTTGCCCCTGCGGATATTGCCGCCTCTATGACTGCTCTTTTTTCCACCTCTGTAACTCCCGAAGGAACACAGATAATAACTCTCGGCTTAGGGCCGAAAAGTGAGCGTGTGTATGCTTTATCTATAAAATATCTGAGCATAGCCTGTGTAATCGAAAAATCGGCTATAACTCCGTCCTTAACCGGTCTTATTGCCACAATATTTCCGGGTGTACGTCCTATCATTTCCTTCGCTTCGTTGCCTACCGCAAGAACCTCGTTTGTATTGGTGTTCACCGCAACAACGGAAGGCTCGTTTACCACAATTCCTCTTCCTTTAACATAAACAAGGGTGTTTGCCGTTCCTAAATCAATACCCATATCTTTGCCAAACATCTAATGCACCCCTTTCAGATTTAATATATATTATACGGAAATAATTCGTTTAAATACTTTGCAAAATTCTGTTAAAATCAACCTGTACGCACAATTAGTCCAGTATATTTTATATTAACGCTTTTGCCGTTTTTTTTCAACATATCTGAAGAGGCTTATAAAAATTTTAATACTTTCCTAATGAAAAACGGTTCCCCGTTAAAGAGGAACCGAATCAAAACTATAAACAAAACTTAATCTTTACAAGCGGAAGGTATTAGGAAACGAAGCGTTTCCTAAGTGGAATCCATCCAGTCATGACTTTTGCTTTGAAAAAGCAAAAGCGGCTTCGCCGCCGCACTGTCTTGTGCGGTCAATAGACGGAATTCACTTCCGTCGAGGAGAACAGCGTGTTTCAAGGCTTTTATGCTTTTAAAAAGCCGATGGAATAGCTGTTCATACATTAATTTAAACAAGTCGAAAACCTGTTTTCGACTTAACTGTTATTTCCAGAAATCCATTATATCAACGCCGTTTTTTCTGAGCTCTTCATAAAGCATTGCCAACGGTAAACCTACAACCGTATAGAAATCTCCGTCTATGTGGTCAACCAGAAGCGAACCCTTAGCCTGTATTCCGTATCCGCCGGCCTTGTCATAAGGCTCTTTTGTATCAACGTAGGCTTCTATTTCCTGTTCTGTAAGGTTTCTCATATAAACATCTGTCGAAGAAACCATTTTGTTCATAACAATGTTTTCTTTTTCATCGACATACATAACGGCAAGTCCCGTATAAACAGTATGCTTATGTCCCGAAAGCATTTTAAGCATCTGCATTGCGTGCTCTTTTTCAAAAGGTCTGTGGACAATTTTTCCAAGATATGTAACAACAGTATCGGCTGCAATGATTATCTTGTTTGCTCCGGCTGTTCTCGCAACCGTTTCCGCCTTTATTCCGGCAATGGCCTTAACCCATTCGTAGGGAGTATGCTCAATTCCCTGTTCTTTATAGTTTTCTTCTTCAACACGCTCATTTACGCCGCTTTCAATAACGGTAAACGGAACATTGAGCATTTCGAGAAGATTTTTTCGTCTTGATGAATTTGATGCAAGAATAATATCCTTCATAATTATACCTCTCCCACATTACAGTCGCCTGTATATTATAAACGCAATAACAATTCCTATAATGCTTGCAATATTGAATTTAACCGTAAGTGCAAATGTAAGCACAAGTACATTCAAATCAAGCACCAGCGGCGAAATAAGTCCAAAGGTCTTTCCATAAGCGAGCCATGAAAACGACGGATAACCTCCGAGCCATTCACCGATAAAGCCGCCGATAACAATGCCTGCAAACATAAGCAGAAACAATGCCCAGCCGCCAGCTCCTTTTCTCATATATCAATACCTCCAGCTTTTTCGTTTACATGGTAGATTGTATCAAATCACCCTGTAATTTTCAAGCATATAGCCAACATTTTGTTTATATCATCCGCCGATTTCCGACATTATGCTTTTTTCGGTAATCATGCTTTCGTTGTCAAAACAATGTCCTTCCGGCTTGTTATATACCGTATTATAAATAACATCTTTCAGGCTTTTATCCGTCTTTCCACGCAATACCGATTTCAGATCCGCTCCGTCATCATAGCAAAGACAGCTTTTTAAAAAGCCTGTCGAAGTAAGCCTTATGCGGTTGCATTGTCCGCAAAATTTTCCGTGAACGGCATTTATAAAACCGATTTTGCCCTTAAATCCGTCAATTTCGTAATATTCCGCAGGACCGTAGCCGATTTTTTCCGGATACTCATATGGCTTAATATCATATTTTCTCTTTATAGCATTATATACATTTTCACAGCTTAAGGATTTATAGCTCTTTCCGTTGCCGATCGGCATTATCTCGATAAACCTTACATCGACATTTCTGTTCTTTGCAAGCTCCGCAAGCGAAAGCCATTCGTCTGCATTTTCTTCAAGCACAACGGTGTTTATTTTTGTCGGTAAACCGCTTTCTTCGGCTGAAGCTATTGATTTCATAACATCGGAAAGCCTGTCAAAGCCTGTTATCATCTTATACCTTTCACTGTCCAGCGTATCAAGGCTTATATTCACGCCGTCAAGTCCGTTTTTTCTGAGTATATCAAGCTTTTCGGCAAGCAATATTCCGTTTGTTGTCATTGTTACGCTTTCTATGCCGTCGATATTTTTAAGCATTCCGACAAGCGTTTCCGCCTGTTTTCTTACAAGCGGTTCTCCTCCCGTAAGCCTTATGTGTCTTATGCCCAATTCGGCCGCAGATGAGCACACCTTAGCTATTTCCTCAAAGGTCAGTATTTCGGACATAGGTATATTTTCTATACCGTCCGGCATACAATATCTGCATCGGAGATTACATCTGTCGGTTACGGAAATACGCATATATTCAATTTTTCTTCCGTATGAATCGTACATAAAAACACCTCAGGTTCATTATAACCGTTCATTCGTCTCTAAGCAACCTTGCCTGTAATACTCATATATCTGAAAAATAATATATTGTTTTAAAAAAATTTAATAAAACTCTTGATTTTATTAAATACTTGTGATAGTATATCAAAGTACCTTTTTAAGAGGTGCTTTATATGTGTGCGTAGCTCAGCTGGATAGAGCGTCTGACTACGGATCAGAAGGCCGCGTGTTCGAATCATGTCGCACACACTTTTTTAACCGTATTGAAAGATACGGTTATTCTTTTCTTTATACCTTTTTGCGGAGGTGGCGGAATTGGCAGACGCGCTAGATTCAGGTTCTAGTGAAAGTAATTTCATGTGGGTTCAAGTCCCATCCCCCGCATATAAAAACCGAACTGTTTTTTACAGCTCGGTTTTTGTTTTATCTGCAAATTTATATATCATCGGTTCTCTGCCCTGTGCAGTATCAGCTCTGCCGCAATGCTTATGGCTATCTCCGCCGGAGTAACCGCCTTTATTGCAAGGCCTATCGGTGTATGCAGCTCGTCAATCTTCTTTTCGTCCACACCTGCCGCAATAAGCTTTTGTCTTGTTATTGCGACCTTCGTTCTGCTGCCTATAACGCCCACATAGCTTAATTTTTTTCTCAAAACCTGCTCCAGAACTGTATAGTCCGCAATATGTCCACTCGTCATTACGACCGCATAGTCATTTTCATTCATGTCTATGTAATCGTCTATCCTTCCGAATTCACCGTTTATTATTGTTGTTTCGGCAGGAAAGCTCCAAGAATCGAGCAGTTCCTTTCTTTCCTCATAAACTGCCGTCTTAAAGCCTATATGCTCAATAACCGGAACAAGCTCTCTCGAAACATGGCCTGCACCGAAAACATAAACTGTGCCTTTTTCGGAAAACGGCTCTATAAAAAGCTTAAAGCCGTTGTATTCAAAGGCATATTTATTTTGTAAAAACGGCTTTATCTCTCCGCTGTCAATGCCGTCGATAAACATAAGGCCGTCGTTTTCATCATACACGCCCATGCTTACTCCGTTGTCCTCTATCTTCGTTATAAGCCACGCATTTTCTCCACTTTCGGCAAGTTCAAGCATTTTTCTGCATTTATCAATGTCCTTCGGCGAAAAATAAACAAATCCGGCTTCGACATTTCCGCCGCATATCATGCCGACATCAGCAACATCTTTTGTGCTCAGATCATAGCTTTTTATGAGTGACTTTCCTTCACGAATAGCCGCCTTCGCCGTCTTTGCACAAAGGAACTCAACCTTGCCGCCACCGATTGTTCCGACGTCTTTTTTTCCGCTTTCTTCGGAAAAAACAAGCATTTTCGCTCCTGCACCTCTCGGAGTTGAACCCGATGAGGCTGTCAGCACAACAAGCACAGCACTTCTGCCTTCCGAAAGCTCATTGTATAATTCATTGAATATTTTTTTCAAATAAACCACCGTCCATAATATAACAGCCTTGACTCTCGTCAAGGCTGACTTATTAACTCAATATTTATGTCCTACAAGCTGAACCTTTATCATGTTTGTTGTTCCCGGTATGCCCAAAGGAAGTCCGGCAGTAATGACCGTTGTATCTCCCTTTTCGAGAGCACCGATTGCAACTGCCTTATCAACACATTTATCGAAAAGCTCAAATGTATCAAATTCATCTCCGACAAGTATAGGAATAACGCCCCATACAAGGTTAAGTCTTCGGCAGAGATTTTCTGTTGTTGCACAGGCAATAATATAGCAGTTAGGTCTGTATTTTGATATATTTCTTGCCGTAGCTCCCGATTTTGTTACGGTAAGTATTGCTCTTGCATTAAGGTCATGTGCCGTTGTGCAGGTAGCATGGCTTATTGCGTCCGTAACATTGGGATTTGATTTTCTGTCCTCGCTGAAAAATCTCTTCTTATAGTTTATGGCTTCCTCTGCTCTTACGGCAACTCTTGCCATTGTTTTTACTGCCTCAACGGGATATTTTCCGACTGCCGTTTCTCCCGAAAGCATAATTCCGCCTGTTCCGTCAAATACGGCATTGGCAACGTCGGCAGTTTCTGCTCTTGTCGGTCTGGGATTTTTAATCATTGAATCAAGCATCTGTGTGGCAGTGATAGTAACCTTTCCTGCTTTAAGAGCTTTTTTGATTATCATTTTCTGGATAACAGGTACGTCCTCATAAGGAATTTCAACACCCATATCTCCTCTGGCAATCATAACACCATCGGAAACCTGGAGTATTTCATCAATGTTTTCAACGCCCTGTTTATTTTCGATTTTAGCGATAATTGATATTGAAGAGCAGTTTCTCTCGTCAAGTATTCTTCTTATCTTAAGAATATCTCCGGCTGTTCTTGCGAACGATGCCGCAATAAAATCGAAATCATTATCAACGGCAAAGTTTATGTCCGCAATATCCTTTTCGCTCATATACGGCATAGACACTACCGTTCCGGGAAGATTAACTCCCTTGTTATCGGAAACCGGGCCGGGATTTATAACAACGCATTTAACATCTGTATCATTTTTTTCGATTACCTTAAGCTCAATAAGTCCGTCATCAATAAGCACTCTTGTACCTATGCTTACATCGCTCGGAAAATCCTTATAAGTAACGGAAACTATACTTTCGTCACCTTCGACATCTCTTGTTGTAAGAGTGAATTCCTTGCCTGTTTCAAGCATTATTTTTCCGTCCTTGAACTTGCAGACACGTATTTCCGGACCTTTTGTATCAAGAAGAGCAGCAATATATTTATGCTTTTTCTCTCTTGCTTCCTTAAGCATACTGAGTCGTTTTAAATGCTCCTCATAATTTGAATGTGAGAAGTTAAATCTGGCAACATTCATGCCTTCATCTATCATTGCCTCAAGAACCGCAGGATCGTCGGTTGCAGGGCCGAGTGTACAAACAATTTTAGTCTTTCTCATTGTGCGTTATCATCCTCTCCACAGTTATTTTTTCATAGCTTTATTATATAGATTTACTGTGGATTTGTAAATTAAGATATAGTAAAATCTCATTTTTTCATACCGTTTGGGCTCATAAAAACCGTCTGAGCTTAAAAGCCAGCTGTTCTTCGAGCTGTATAAGCTTATCAGCTATGCTAACGGCCTCTTTATCGGCTTTTCCATACTGGTTTTTATATTTATTTAATGTCTTTATTCCCATATTACAACCTTCCGTGATTAAATCGGCAACGGTTTTGTCGCTTTTATCGGTCATTATTTTTATATTTATTTTAGTCCATGACATTGCTTTCGCCATAGGTGAAGGCTCTTTGCCTTCCTTATTGTATTTATCAAGCAGTTTGTCTATTTCATTCTGGATTTTCTCATGGTCTTTTTTATTTTCGACAAGCATTTTTTTCATTTCGTTGTCAACAACGGTGTCCAAAACCTCATCTATTGATTTTACCGCTGTTTTTACTCCGGCATCACATTCCTTTATAAGCTCGACCTTATCCGCATTTACTCTTTCCGCTACTGTTTTTGCAGTCATTTTTTGTTACCTCCTTAATTTATTTTCACCTTAATTTTTTGTTGAATTGACCGATATTATTCTATGGATTATAATTAAAATATAATATTCAAATGGAGGCTTAAAATGGACGAGCATCTTAAACAAACAAAAGCTTTTTTTGACTCAATGGCTGAAAAATGGGATACCTTCTGTTATCACGATCCGGCAAAGCTTGCCGCAATCGTTACATTGAGCGGATTTGCCGAAAATGCCAAAATAGCGGACATTGCCTGCGGAACAGGAGTGCTTTTTCCTGAAATACTCAAAAGAAATCCTTCCGAATTATACGGAATAGACCTTTCCGACAAAATGCTTGAAGCTGCGGCAAAGAAATTTAACGACGGCCGCATAAAGCTCTGGCAGGGAGATTTCAATGAATTTGCCAAAAAGGATTTTGACTGTGCCTTTGTATACAGCGCATATCCTCATTTTCCCGATAAGGCCGCTTTTGCCGAAAAAATACACTCCGTTCTTAAGCCGGACGGCCGCTTTGTAATCGCTCACAGCGAAAGCCGTCACGAAATAAACCACCGTCATTCACAGGGTGCAGAGCACGTTTCGGATATACTTGCTCCGGTAAGCGAGGAACGTGTATATTTCGATAAGCTTTTCGACATAGACATAACCGTCGATACCGATTATATGTACATTATTTCCGGCACAAAGAAATGTTGACACTGTATTTCTTTTGCTGTAAAATTTATTTAAAATAACTGCATATTATGCAGGGGTGCTTGTTATGCAGGCTGAGAGAAGTAAGCAAAAACTTCAACCCTTGGCACAGATTACTTGTGCCGCACCTGATTTGGATAATGCCAACGTAGGAAGCAATACCGACATTACGGAAATACCATACAGGTATTTCCTTTTTTATAGGAGGATTAAATATGCTTGGAAAATACACAGATAACGTAAGATTAAAAACACCGCTTATTCATAACATAACCAATTACGTAACCGTAAACGATGTTGCAAACATTCTTCTTGCCTGCGGCGGCTCGCCCATAATGGCAGACGACCAAGACGAGGTTGAAGAGATAACATCAATCTGCGGCGGCTTATGTATAAACATAGGCACTTTAAACCACAACACTATTCCGTCAATGTTCAAGGCAGGAAAAAAGGCAAACAGCCTTAACCACCCTGCTCTTCTTGATCCCGTAGGTGCCGGAGCATCAGCTCTGCGTACACAGACAGCTTTAGACCTCATTAAAGATGTGCATTTCTCCGTTATAAGAGGAAACATATCCGAAATCAAGGTGCTTGCCAACGGAACAGGCGGAGCAAAGGGCGTTGACGCAGACGTTGCCGATACCGTAACAGACAAAAATATTGAACAGGCAGTTGCTTTCGCAAAAGCCTTTGCGGAAAAAACAAATTCCGTTATTGCCATATCCGGTGCAATAGATATTGTATGCGACAGCAAAAGAGCCTTTGTCATAAAAAACGGACACCCTGTTATGTCGAGAATTACAGGAAGCGGCTGTATGCTTTCGGCAATGACAACAGCTTATATAACAGCAAATCCCGATAACATTCTCGAGGCTGCTGCGGCTTCATTTGTTGCAATGGGCGTATGCGGTGAGCTTGCACAGGAAAAGCTCGCAAAAAACAATGCCGGAAACTCAACATTCAGAAATTATCTTATAGATGCCGTATTCAATCTTGACGGCGAAACTTTGGAAAGAAGGGCTAAATATGAAATCTATTAAGGACTCCATGCTGCTTTATGCGGTTACAGACAGAAGCTGGCTCAACGGCAGAACCGTTGCCGAACAGGTTGAAGACGCTTTAAAAGGCGGTGCAACCTTTATACAGCTCAGAGAAAAAAATCTTGATTATGACTCATTCCTTGCAGAGGCCTTTGAGGTTAAGGAATTATGCCGTAAATACGATGTTCCTTTTGTTATAAACGACAATGTTGATATTGCCATTGCCTGCGATGCTGACGGCGTCCATGTAGGCCAGAGCGATATGGCGGCAGGAAATGTTCGTGAAAAGCTCGGTCCTAACAAAATAATCGGTGTTTCCGCACACAACATAGAAGAGGCTCTTACGGCACAGGCAAACGGTGCGGACTATCTCGGAGTAGGCGCTATGTTCAACACAAGCACAAAAACCGATGTCGAAACAACCTCAAACGGTATGCTTTACGATATATGCCATGCGGTTGACATACCCGTTGTGGCAATAGGCGGTATAAACGAAAACAACATTCTTCAGCTTAAGGGAACAGGCACAGACGGCGTTGCAATCGTTTCCGCAATATTCTCAAAGCCAGACATCGCCAAAGCAACATCCGAACTTCTTGAGCTTTCAAAGCAGCTTATTCCCGAAAAGCACGAAATCAAAAAGGTGCTTACAATCGCCGGCTCGGATTCCAGCGGCGGTGCAGGCATACAGGCTGACATAAAAACAATAACGGCACACAAGCTTTACGCAATGAGTGCCATAACCGCACTTACCGCACAGAACACAACCGGCGTTTACGGAATAATGGATGCTACTCCCGAATTTGTGGCAAATCAGCTTGACTGCATATTTACAGACATAAGACCGGACGCAGTAAAAATCGGTATGGTTTCAAACAGTGCCATAATCGAAGTAATTGCAGAAAAATTAAAGGAATACAAGGCCGAAAACATCGTTGTCGATCCCGTAATGGTTGCAACAAGCGGAAGCAAGCTTCTTAACGATGATGCCTGCGAAACACTTATAACAAAGCTCCTTCCTCTCGGAACGGTAATAACTCCGAACATTCCCGAGGCAGAGGTTTTATGCGGCTTTGAAATAAAGAACAAGGACGATATGATTAAGGCGGCCGAAAAAATTTCCGAAACAATCAAATGCGGCATACTTATAAAGGGCGGCCATCTTGTTTCAACAGCAACCGACCTTCTTTATGAAAACGGAAAAATAACATGGTTCTCAACCGAAAGAATTGATAATCCAAATACACACGGCACAGGCTGTACTCTTTCTTCCGCAATAGCCTCAAACCTTGCCAAAGGCTATCCGCTTGACATAAGCATACAGAATGCCAAGAATTATCTTACGGGAGCACTCAGAACAATGCTCGACCTCGGCAAAGGCAGCGGTCCTCTCGAACATACTTATATAATTAAATATTAATGCACAAATGTCCTCTGTAAGAGGACATTTTCTATTTATGCACTTCTCACAAATACACGCATTATTTTTTGTTGACATTGTCTATTTTTCTGATACAATAACTTTATAATTTAAACAGTTAAAGGAGAGGAATTATGGAAGCGGACAAGAAAATAAGAGTTGCAATTCTCGGTTCGGGAACAGTGGGAACAGGTGTATATAAAATAATTCAAAATCAGAAAGAGGAATTTCCTCATAAAATAGGTTCTGAACTCGAAGTTGCCAAAATACTTGTAAGAAACATCAATAAACAGCGTGAAGGCATACCTTCCGAAATTCTTACAGATAAATGGGCTGATATAATAAATGACGACAGTATCGGTATTGTTATTGAGGTTATGGGCGGAATCGAACCTGCCAAAACATACATATCAGAGGCTCTTACAAAAGGAAAGAATGTTGTTACAGCCAACAAGGATCTTATGGCAGAGTATGGCCATGAGCTTCTTGAAACTGCCACAGCGCATAACTGCGATCTTCTTTTCGAGGCAGCCGTTGCCGGAGGCATTCCTATAATAAGACCTATCAAGCAGTGTCTTGCCGCAAACAAGATAACCGAAATAATGGGTATCATAAACGGCACAACAAACTTTATACTTACCAAAATGACTGAGGAAGGAATGGAATTTGAAGACGCTCTTAAGCTTGCAACCGAGCTTGGCTATGCCGAAGCTGATCCTACCGCAGACATAGAAGGTCTTGATGCCGGACGAAAGATTGCCATTCTTGCCTCAATAGCCTTCAATTCAAGAGTATCCTTCTCGGACGTATACACAGAGGGTATTTCAAAGATAACAGCAAAGGATATAAAGTATGCAAAGGAGCTTGGCTGTGTAATCAAGCTTATCGCAACAGCCAAAAATACGGAAACAGGCATTGAGGTTCGTGTAACACCTATGTTTATTCCGGTTTCACATCCCCTTGCATCTGTAAACGATTCCTTCAACGCAGTATTCGTTCACGGTGACGCTCTCGGTGATGCAATGTTCTATGGCAGAGGTGCCGGCGAGCTTCCTACCGCAAGTGCCGTAATGGGTGACGTTATTGATGTTTGCAGAAATACGGTATATAACTGCAACGGAAGAATAGGCTGTACCTGCTATAAAAATATTCCCATAAAGAGCATGGATAACATCGAAAGCAAATATTTCGTAAGCACTCTCCTTGAAAATAAATCCGGTACTCTCGGGGCCGTTGCAAATACCTTTGCCGGCAACAATGCAAGTATCGACCAGATGGTTCAGAAAAACAAAATAGGCAATAATGCCGAGGTTTTATTCATAATAGATAACGTACAGGAAAAACTTTTTCTCCGCTCAATCAAAGAGCTTTCCGCCATGCACTATGTTAAAGAAATTTCCTCTATTATCAGAGTACACAATGATATAATTCAGTAAAAAGGCAAAAATTAATCCGGCTGATTTTTATTTTCAGCCGGATTTTTGCGTTAATTCTTATTTTCTTTTTGCAAGAGTGTTTTTAGGATCCATTGTTCCGTTGATACTGTCCTCAAGATTTTTGAGCGTTGTTTCCGCAATGGCTTTCATTGCCTCTGTTGTAAAGAATGCCTGATGACTTGTTATAAGCACATTTGGGAATGTAAGAAGTCTTGAAAGCTCATCATTGCTGATGATTTCGTTTGAACGGTCCTCAAAGAAATATTCATCCTCTTCCTCGTATACGTCAAGACCTACGCCGCCGAATTTGCCTTCCTTAAGCGCGTCAATAAGTGCCGGTGTGTCAACAATAGCACCTCTTGATGTATTTACAAGTATAACTCCGTCCTTCATTTCGCTTATTGTTTTTGCGTTTACCATATGCTTTGTTTCCTCTGTAAGCGGGCAGTGGAAGGAAATTATATCCGATTTTTCAAAAAGCTCATCAATGGTTACATATCTTGCACCTTTAAGCTCCTTTAAAGGATAAGGATCGTAGCAGATAATATCAAGACCGAAGCCCTGCATAATGCTTATCATTGCCTGGCCTATCTTACCTGTTCCGACAACTCCGAGCGTTTTTCCGCTGAGCGTAATACCCATAAGTCCGTTAATCGAGAAGTTGAAGTTTCTTGTTCTCTGATATGCTCTGTGTACATTTCTGTTTACCGCAAGAAGAAGCGTAAGTGCAAACTCCGCAACTGCCTCAGGCGAATAACTGGGAACACGAAGAACATCAAATCTTCCTTCTGCCGCTTTCAAATCAACATTGTTATATCCGGCACATCTTAAAAGTATTGTCTTAATCCCCTGTTTGTAAAGAATATCCAGTGTATCCTTGTCTGCCTCATCATTAACAAATATACAAACCGCATCGTTTCCCGTTGCAAGAATTGCCGTATCCTTGTTGAGTCTTGCTTCAAAAAATGTCACATCAAGGTTCATTTTTTCCGCAAGCGGTTTAAACCATGTTTTGTCGTAAGGCTTGGTATCATAGAATGCTACCTTTGTCATAATTATTCTCCTCCTTAATTAAATTCTGCCAAAACGGATTTGACCGTATTTCTGAATTATACTATAATTATATATCCACATATCATCCATGAGCAATATACATAACGCTCAATTATTGTATGGATTAATGTATAATTATATTCTTGTTATATTTTTAACATATTTTTTAGCTTTTGTCAACTATCAATTACAATAAAAATCGGAGAAAAATCGCTATGTCAGGTAAATTTATAATGTCCCTTGACCAGGGAACAACCAGTTCAAGAACAATTATTTTTGATAAAAATCAGACAATCATTTCAAAATGCCAGCAGGAATATCCGCAGATATATCCCAGACCGGGCTGGGTTGAACACAATCCACTTGATATTTATAACTCTCAGTATTCCACAGCAATAGACTCAATGTTACAGGCAGACATATCGCCCTCAGACATTGCCGCAATAGGAATAACCAATCAGCGTGAAACAACCATCGTATGGGACAGAGATACCGGAATACCCGTATATAACGCCATTGTCTGGCAGTGCAGAAGAACTGCGGATTTATGCGAGGAGCTGAAAAAGGACAGGGAATTTACGCAGTATGTAAAAGAAAATACCGGACTTCTCATTGATGCCTATTTCTCCGCAACAAAAATAAAATGGATTCTTGACAATGTGGAAGGTGCAAGGGAACGTGCCGAAAGCGGAAATCTTCTTTTCGGAACAGTTGACACATGGCTTGTCTGGAAGCTTACCGACGGAAAGGTACACATAACCGACTGTACAAACGCATCAAGAACAATGCTTTTCAATATACACACATTGAAATGGGATAAAAAAATACTCGAAAAGCTCGGTATTCCTGAATCAATGCTCCCGGAGGTTAAAAACAGCTCGGAAATATACGGCTATACCGATATTCTCGGAACAAAGATACCCATTGCCGGAATAGCCGGAGATCAGCAGGCGGCTCTTTTCGGACAGCTCTGCTTTGATAAGGGTGATGTAAAAAACACCTACGGAACAGGCAATTTCATACTTATGAACACAGGCGCAAAGCCTGCCGAAAGCAAAAACGGACTTATAACAACAATCGCCTGTGCCATAGACGGAGAGGTTACATATGCACTGGAAGGCAGTGTATTTGTCGGCGGTGCTGTTATACAATGGCTGCGTGACAAAATGAGATTTTTCAGCAGTGCTCAGGACGCAGATTATCTCGGTGCAAAGCTTATGGCGTCGGAAGGTGTATATTTTGTTCCGTCCTTTACGGGAATGGGCGCACCGCATTGGGATATGTACGCAAGAGGTTCAATATTCGGGCTTACCAGAGGAACGACAAGAGAGCATATAATTCGTGCTGCTCTTGAGGCAATAGCCTTTCAGTCAATGGACGTCATCAATGCCATGTCTGCCGACATAAACGACGAAATCGGCGTAATAAAGGTTGACGGCGGTGCAAGTGCAAGCGAGCTTATAATGCAGTTCCAGTCCGACATAACAAACAAAAAGCTTATTCGTCCCGTTATAGCCGAAACAACGGCTCTCGGTGCGGCTTTTCTCGCCGGACTTGCAGTAGGCTTCTGGAAAAACCGTGACGAGCTTAAAAACAGCTGGGTGCTTGAAAAAACCTATACGCCTAAAATGGACAGAGCCGAGGCTCAAAAGCTTATAAAAGGCTGGGAAAAGGCTGTAAGATGCACCAAAATGTTCAGTGAAGATTAACTCTTCGGGAGATAGAAATGGAAAATAAAAATGATTTTAAAAAGGCTGTGACTTTGTTTACGCTTGTGGTTATACTTGTGGCAGTAATGTCCGGTTTCAGCTCACAGATATACACAAATTATTTCAAAGAAGTATATAACGTCACCTCTGTACAAAGAGGATTTCTCGAAATTCCCAGAGAATCACCGGGAATATTGTGTATGTTCATAATAGCCGCTCTTGCACCGCTCGGAGATATAAAGTCCGGAATATTCGCACAGATACTGGTTGCTGTCGGCTTAGCCGTAATGGCTTTCTTTTCGCCGTCATATTCGGCAATGATGCTTTTTCTGTTCATTGCATCAAGCGGACAGCATATATTCATGCCGTTAAATGATTCAATAGGCATGAGCCTTGCACAGGACGGCAATGTAGGCAAAACCTTAGGCAGATTTAAAACCTGCTCAACCGTCTTTTCTCTGCTTACGTCGCTTGCTGTATTCATATGTTTTAAATACGGAATTTTCTCTTTTAAAACACACATAATCATTCCGTTTGCGATAGCAATAGTTGCCGCAGTCATAGCCGCAGTTCTGCTCATAGGAATGACAAAATACGCAAAGGCTGAGCCAAAGCCGAAAACAGAAAAGAAGCACTCAAACCTCGTTCTCAGAAAGGAATATACTCCGTACTATCTTGTCACTCTTGCTTACGGCTGTCAGAAAAGAATAAAGCTTGTATTCGGCCCATGGGTAATAGCCGATTTGCTTCTCAAGGGTGCCGATACAATTTCGCTTCTTGCCATAGGAACATATTTCATAGGCATTCTCATTGCACCTGTTATAGGCAGAATGCTTGATAGAATGGGTGCAAGATTTTCGCTTATAGTCGAAGGAATATATATAATAATAGTATTTTCGGCAATGGGCTTTTTAGCCGGAGGCTTTGCATCGGGAAAATTTATAACCGACACACCTGCTATGTATGCCACATTTGTCGTATATATGCTTTGCAATGTTTTCGACCAGTTCAATACAATACACGCATATCTTATGCGTTCGATTGCAAGAGATGCCTCGGAAATAACCGCAACTCTTTCAGTTGGCCTTAGTGTTGACCATGTAATAGCAATAGTCGTTTCGGCGATATTCGGCATTGTCTGGGCTGAAATAGGTGCACAATATGTATTTTATATCTGTGCCGCAACCGCAATAATACAGATAGCCGTAGGGCTTTCATTAAAAAATAAAGCAAGGAGCTAATCTCCCTGCTTTATTTTTTTATAACTTGGCTATTGTTATGTCCTTATAATAATGGTTCAATATCTGCTTATAGTCCGAGCCGTTTTCAGCCATGTATTTCGCTCCGTATTGGCTCATTCCTGCTCCGTGACCGAATCCCTTGGTTATGAATACTATGCTTCCGTTGTCATCTTCCACGGTGAAATTTGCACTTCTCAGTCCCAATGCCTCTCTGAGCTGTTTTCCGGTAAAGGTCATATTGCCGACAGCGACACTTGTTACATATCCGGCGTCACTCCTGCTGTTTATAGCTATTGATTTAAACAAACCGCTTTCCTCTGCATTAAATTCGGGATATTTTTCCTTGAGTTTTGCTATTATATCGGACGGTGTAAAGACTGCCGATACCTCATAGCCGGGAGCATAGGTATCTCCTTCACTTTCGGCACTTACAAGATAAGGCAGATCATAGTTCCATATGTTGCCTGCCGTTTCGGTTTCGCCTGCACTTGTGGAATGAAAAACCGCAAGTATCGGCTCTCCGTTGTATTCCATTACTTCACCCTTTGTGCTGTCCACAGCATCGGAAATCTTTTTATAATAGGCATCATAATTATCGCCCCAGTTTTTCAGCATTGTTTCCTTTGTTATGAATGCCTGGCCTATATCGTCGGTATTAAGCTGAAAATCGGCATTGTCAATGGTTCTTACCGCATAGGTTCTTGCCGCAACCGCCTGTGCCTTCAATGCCTCCGGCGGAAACGAAACCGGCATTTCTGCGGCAAGCACACCCTTTATATATTCCTCAATATCCATATCTCCGACCTTATATTCCTTACTTGGCGTTTCATTTTCCTCTGCCGATACGGTAATGCTTTTGGCATCATTAACCGTATTATCAATGACAGCGATTTTTTTACCGCTGAGCATATAAGGCACAATTACAATCGTTATTAAAACGTATATCTGTGACAGCAGAATATATCTGCCTATACTTGCTTTTTTCATAAGCAGTCCCTCCACACAGATATATATGCAATACGGTATAAAATATACTAAAAAAAGCTCCGTAAACACGAAGCTTAAAAATCAAAGCAATACTATTATGAGGATAAGATATATCACCGCCGTAAGGGCGATATTCTTAAACATTCTCAAATCTCTTCTTGCAACATACTCAAGATTTTTCGGACATGGATTTTGCACCACAAACAAATTTCCTCTCAAATCCCTTTTCAGCTTAATAACAAGCCTGTCCTCAAGCCTCAGCATAAAATAAATACGTTTAGTAATTCTGAAATGATATTTAACACCGTTATTTATTCCGTATACATAATATCCCTTGAAGGTTTTTCCTCCGAGAAGATTGCTTGTATAAAATCTGCAATTAAGAAGTATCAGTTCATCATCAAGCGAAAAGAATCTTTCAAATCTGAGAAGGCCCATATAAAACACAGGTATAGTTATAATCATTACTATAATTATGTCTATAACCCTTCGTACATTGCCGACCTCGCCTTTAACGCCCATAACATCAGGAACATAGCCCAAAAGCTGTATCTGATATACACAGTAGCCTACCAGCATAAGCGATATTAAATAAATAACAATCGGCAGTACAACTCCCTTATCCTTAAATACCTGATTCCACAAAATGACCTTATATATCGCTCTTATGCTCATAGCCGTTTCAAAAATAGCAATAATAAGACACAAGCCGTTTGCCGTACAGCCTCTTCTTATTCCGAGAGCAGATACAAGCGTAACAGCCGCCCAGAAGGTCGTAACAAGCCAGCTTTTTCTGCCTGTCGCAAAGGCCGCCCATACAGAGCAAAATATAATTATACAAGCTAAAAAAGCTATAACTGTCATTTGTGCTTATCCTTTCTTAAAAACCTCTGTAATACTCAGGTCTGTAAGTACTTCTCTTTTCTGCCTCTTCAATCTGTTTGAGAAGCTTTGCATTATCTCTGTTGAATGTGCCAGCAAGCGGAACATAATTAGACGCATGGTTTGAACGGAAAACAGTGCCTTCGGAATCCACATTCTGTATGAACAGCTTAAGCTCCTCAACAACCTCATTCGGCTTAAGATAATCAAATTCGCCCTTTCTAAGCTCATCATACATAGGCACTCCCGGCTCAAGCAGCAATGTAAGGAAGCCGACATATTCCGGCTTCATCTCGCTTATGAGCTTTGCGGAATTCACCGCATGGTTTACAAGATGCTTTTTGCCGCCAAGGCCGGAAATAAGAGTAACCGAAACCTTTATTCCTGCTGCCTTAAGCTTAAGTCCTGCCTCTGCAATTTCCGCATGAGTTGCACCCTTTTTAACATATTCGAGAACCTCATCATCACCGGATTCCGCTCCGACATAAACCATTTCAAGTCCGGCCTCTCTGAGCTTAACCAGTTCCTCATGGCTTTTGAGAAGTACGTCCTTAGGTGCTCCGTACATTGTTATTCTTTCTCTTTCAGGGAAAAGCTCGTTTATAACACCCATTATATAGAGCAGATCCTCTGTTTTGCATATGAGAGCATCGCCGTCAGCAAGAAATATTCTTCTTATAAGATAATCCTTATAGTATTCTCTCATTTCCTTTAAATCGGCAACAACATCTTCAAGCTTTCTTACTCTGAACTTTTTATCCTTAAACATACTGCAAAAGCGGCAGGTATTTCTTGCACAACCTATTGTAAGCTGTATTATAAGACTTCCTGCTTCACTCGGCGGTCTGTAAACTGCTCCTTCATATCTCATAAAATCACACCTTTTTTAGAAATTATTATACATATATACGCCATTTGAGGCAATAGCGAATTTAAAAATCCTGCCTATCGACATAAGTCATTTAAGCAGGATTTCATATTGTTTATATTAATCCGTTGTTACATAAATTCTGTTTACATAATCTCTGCTGCTGAATGTAACCCTTACGGTTGCTCCGTCCTCAAGAGCTGCCTCTCTTACCTTTGTAAGCATTGATGTTTCTTCGTCATTGATATAACCTCTTGCCGCCGGTTCAACCTTGTATGTATACTCAAGTCCGACTGCATTGACAATAGTTATTGATGTTCCGGAAATTGATTTTACCGTTCCTTCATCAACTGTGCCCGAAACAACAATCATTGACTTAAGCGAATAATCGTCCTCATTCATTTCGGCTTCAATCTTCATGGGATTTTTTTCGTCGGCAAATATGCTTCTCATTCTTGTGTAGCTTATTTCTTCGCCGTTATACTCGCAGTAGATATTTGTGTCATTATAAGGCACATCAATTACATGTCTTACCTCGTCATTGACAATGACAATTCGCTTTGAGTCCACAACATCAAGCATTCCTTCAAGTGTAAGCGACTTTACATTAACACTTGTAACATAGTCTTCATCTTTGTCAAACTCAACCGTAACCAACATATCTGTATCCTTAAGACGGTTTTTTATCTCTCTGTATGTTGCGTTTACGCCGTCAAGAACAAGCTCTGCATCGTCATCAAGCTCATATACGGCAGTTCTGCCGTAAGATGTCTTAAGCGACAATGTTGATGAACTTATGCTCTTAAGCATTCCGGTTGTATTCGAATCATAATAAAAATCAAATCTCTTTACTTTACCGAGATTGTTTACCTGTGCCTTTGCATAAAGCTTTGACTCATTTAAAATTTTGGTAAGCTTTGTTTCGCTTATTTTTGAATTTTCAAGATAATATTCACAGCCGCTTGTAGGCACACATTTAATATTGCCGACTCTTCCGCCGAAGTCGAAATCAATATATACCGCATTATCGGTTATTGAGGTTACCTCGCCTTCAACATCCTCCATCTCTGCATCTATCTCGTATACTTCGTTTGCGGAATTGAGCTTTGCCTTTATATAAAGAACATTTCTGCCTAATGTAAGCTCATAAAGTCCATCCCTTGATACCTGTCCTCCGTCGAGATAATATCTTATGCTTGACGCAAGCTCATATCTCTGCTGTTCTCCGTCCTTTGTATCAAAGGTTATTGCAGAATAGGTTATATTGTTAAGATAGCCTTCAACCTCCGTCTGCTTTGCCGGTGTCGTGTTGTCATTTATATCCGAATTACTGAGATTTACAACAACAGATACTACAATATTGTTGGAAGAAGTAACCGTTACCATATCTCCAATTTTAATATCCGAATAGCTCTTCGTTGCTCCATCACTTGAAATTACAGGTATCGAGCTGTTCAATGCAAATGTGGATACCACACCTGTTTCGTTGGCACTTATTGCTATTGTTTTTGATGAAGTGCCGTCATCAGTAAGTATTACCGTACCTGATACCACCTGAACATTCGGTGTCGGTGTTGTCTGCTGTTTTTTAAGCTCGGAAGCCTTATAATAGGTCTTTGATGTCATAACTGCCATTTCTGCTCTGTTTATATAATTTTTAGGATTAAAATTGCCTGCATCATCACCGACAAGTATCTGAAGTCTTGAAAGCAGTTCAATATAAGGTACGCTTGTTGCCGCAACCTTGTCCTTATCATTAAAAGTAAGAACAGCGGATTTATCTACCGAAGAAAGATGCTGTATTGCCTTTCCGAATATAACGGAAACATTTTCTCTTGTGGCATCTCTGTTTACACCCTTGCTCTTCATAAATACAGTAATATCGTTTTCGGAAAGAATACCTGTTTCAAGTCCGTATGCAACACAGTCATATGCCCATTCGGGAATATAAGCCGCATCCATTTTTGTTTTCCATTTGTTTATTGTATCGGTTGTTACCTCTGTCTGCATAGCTCCCGTATTTTTCAGTATGCTGTATGCAAGCTGCATAGCCTCACAATATGTAATTCTATCCTTTGCTCTGAATACCTTATGACCAGCGCTGTCTGTATCGCCTACCATAAGCCCTAAGTCTGATACGCTGTTTATATATTCCTTTGCGCCTTCCCAGGGAACATTGTCTATATCGTAAAAGTTTGCTGCGCTTGCCGTAACTGCTGAACTTATAGTCATAACGGCCGCAGCAGCCATAACAATGTATTTTTTCATCATTATACCTCCCACCTAACAATTTATTGCTTATATTTTCCAGTTTACTTTCTTTAAAAGCCTCATCAATACAGGTCTTTCCGGCTTCGTTTTTTATTTCCATTCTATCTCCTCTGGTTTTCTTAATTTCTGATGCTTAAGAATCGGAACATTATAACGCTCGCCGAGCTTTCTCACAAGATCCTTATAACAGCCCTTAAGCTTATCGTGGAAAGCGATTGCCTCTATTCCGCCTTCTATTGCGTCTACACAGGCACAGGCTCTTGCAAAACCGTCCTCGTTTTCATACTGTCCCGAAACAAGCCACTGGTTAGCCATTATGTGGCTGACACCAAAGCTTTCGTTTTCTCCCCAATCGGTAAACACTGCCTCGGCATAGTTGGTTTCAAAATGTACACCGCCTACACAAAGAATATTGTGGAGCTTCATTCCGTCATCATCAAATACGTGTAAAAGAGTTCTTGCAAGTGCAAGACAGGCTGTTTCATCACCCCAGCTTTCGGGCTCACTTCCGACTTCAATATCCACCATAGGCACCTTATAGCCGAGAAGAAGCTCCGGATTGTCATTTTCCTCATGCGCTCCCGACCAATGTGTTGCCTCTGTAACGACATGGTATTCCTCAAGACCGAGTATGTCCTTCTGTTTTTTATAGTTTCTGAGAAGGTTGTGCATATATCTTACATTAATAGGCCCGAAAACGCCGGAATTCATATCTCCGAGAGAATGAACCGTAAGCACCTTGTCGGGAGAATTTGCACCTTCATGCCATGTTACCATAGCCGACATATCAAAGTCAGCAAAGTATTTATTCATATCCGGCAGATATTTATTATAGTCCAGACAAAGTGCGGTATTTGTCGGTACAAAATAGTACTCGTCAGCTTTTTCGTCAATATATTTATACACAGGCATGCCGTCAAAAAGTATGTCTGTCTTTTCCTTAAAATAGCCTTCCTTTTCGAGCAGCTCCCAAACCTTGGCCGCTACATGTCCCCAGTTCTTGTTGTTGCAAATATAGTATACTGCCTTCATTAAAATATTCTCCTTCAAAAACATCATTATTTTTCAATATAGCACAAATAGCAGTATAAATCAAATTCAAAAAATAGGTTGTTTTGATTAACGTCAAAAAGGTACATTGTTATAAAATTCTTCAAAGTAGATTCTCTATTAGCCAAAAATAAAAATTTTTCAAAAATGGCTAACAGAAATCCCATTATCAAAAACTAATTTTATAAGCATAAGGCTTCCGAAAACAGTAAACGGGAAAACCTATATATCGGTTTTCCCGTTTATTTTTATTACGCATATTTTTCTGCTTCTATTCTTGTTACATATCCGAGGTTATCAAACGTAAGCTGAACCTTAGATACATTTGTATAAACGCCTTCTCTGAATGCCGGAAGTCTTACCTTTTTGCCGTCAAGATAATATCTTACAACAGAATCAAGCTTATATTCATATTCACGTCCGTCATCGGCAACTATCTTAACCGTTTCGCCGTCAATTTCCGATATTGTGCCTTCCTCTTTAAGTATAAAGTTTGTTTTGAGTTCCTTTACATAAGCATTTGGATAAACGTCATATTCATCATTATACTGCACATCGGCAGAACCGAATATTTCCGGATACTCGTCAAGATATTCCTCAAGTTCATCAATATCTATCTCATCATCATCGAAATAAATATCCGTATCATCATCTATACGGTATGATCTTGTCATACCGCTTGCGAACTTAATTGTAACCGAACGATAGGAATATTCATCGCCGTTTTTGTTCTTAGTCTTTTTTGTACCTATGTTTGTTACCTGGCCTTCAACAGCAGCTCTCTTGCAGTATATTTCCATGGCCTGGTTTCTGCTGTTTACATATACCTCGGCACTTACAAGTACACCGTTTGAAGTAAGAGAATATATTCCTCTTGTGCTTATAGGCTCTCCGTCAAGATAATACTGTGAGTCTGCAACCGTATCAAGTACAATGCTCTGTCCGTCATAGGTATAAAGCATAAAAGCTTTAGGGCCTATTCCGTTGAAATCCGGGCCTGCATAGTTGATATATCCCGTATAATCGGCTTTGGTTGTTTTCTCTCCGTCATCATTTACAATGCTTTTATCCTTGAGCATGTTGTAGGTTTTTGACACTATAACAGCCATTTCGGCTCTGTTTATTGTATTATTGGGATTGAATTTGTTGTCATCGTCGCCTACAAATATATCGTAGCTTGAAAGTATATCAACATACTGCTGGCATACGGCCGAAATATTGTTTTTATCGGCAAAGTTTTTTGTATTTGTTGTAGCCGATATATTCTGGGAAACAAGAAATCTTCCGAAAATATAAGCCGCATCTTCTCTTGTGGCACTTCTTGCCGAGCCGTCCGCATTATAGAAAATATTCAAGTCGGTTATTGTAACAATACTGTTTTCAAGACAGTAAGCAACACAGTTATAGGCCCATGAAGGAATTTTGTTGCTCTTCATTACCGATGTCCATTTCTGTACAACATCTGTGCTTACCGTTGTTCCGGACAAACTGTATACAAGCTGTGCCGTTTCCGTATATGATATATTATTTTTTGCATGGAAAACACGGTTGCCGTTTTCGTCAATCTCTCCGACCATAAGACTGCTTTCAAATACGCTGTTTATATACGCCTGTGCTCCTCCCCAAGGAACATCGTTTATATCTTTAAAGCTGTCTGCGGCACTTGCCGGAACAGCTGTACCGACAGCCATCATTGCCGCTAAAAACAAAGCCGCTTTTTTCTTCATAAAAGCACCTCCAAATGAATTCTATATAGATTAACTATACCATAAAAAAACCTCTGAATAAATAGTTATTTTGCCTTAAAAACAATAAAACAAGGCGGCATCTTTCGATACCGCCCTGCAAAAATTCATTATTTATTGATTACATCTTTTTAACTGTAAGTGTTACCTTTTCGCCGTTGATGTTCCAATCCTTTGTATAGCCTTCGCCTGTGCCTTCAACCATGTCAAGAGCAAGAACGTCGCCCATAATGCTTTCCTTATTACGTTCGATTACACCGGCAACCTTATCGCTGTCAGTGTGGTAAACAGTAATTCTGTCAAGCACTTCAAAGCCTGCTTCTTTTCTCATGGTCTGGATCTTGCTTACGATTTCTCTTACAAAGCCTTCCTCGATAAGCTCAGGTGTGAGGTTTGTATCCATAACAACAGTAACGCCGTTGTTTTCAACCGATACATGGCCTTCCTTCTGTGCTGTGTCGACAAGAAGATCGCTTTCTTCAAGCTCAACCTCTGTACCTTCTACATTAAGAACAGCCTTTCCGTTTGTCTTAAGCTCATTCATAAATGCTGTTCCGTCTACATTTGCAAGTGCATTGCCGATTTTGGGAACAAGCTTGCCGAACTTAGGTCCGAGTGTACGGAGCTGAGGTTTAAATTTATATGTTACGAAGTTTTCAACATCGTCTGTAAATTCCATATTCTTAACATTAAGCTCATCAAGAACAATTTCCTGATACATTTCGGGAAGTGTTCTTTCTGCCTTAACATACATAAGTCCGATAGGCTGTCTGTTCTTGATGTTTGCTTCGTTTCTTGCGGCACGGCCGAGAACAACGATGTCAAGAACAAGGTCCATGTTTGCTTCAAGCTCTGTATCAATCCAAGCTTCGTTTGCAACAGGGAAGTCGCAAAGATGAACGCTTTCGGGAGCCGAAGGATCAACCTTAACAACGATATTTCTGTAGATTTCTTCAGCAATATACGGTGTGAAAGGTGCAGAAACCTTAGCAAGTGTTGAAAGAACTGTATAAAGAGTCATGTAAGCATTGATCTTATCCTGAGGCATTCCGTTTGCCCAGAAACGCTCACGGCTTCTTCTTACATACCAGTTGCTCATATCGTCAACAAAGCTCTGGAGTGCTCTCGCAGGCTCTGTAATCTTATATGTTCCGAGGCAGTCATCAACATATTTAACAAGTGTATTAAGCTTTGAAAGAATCCATTTATCCATAGGAGGAAGCTTATCATATTCAAGCTTATAATCCATAGGATTAAAGTTATCAATATTTGCATAAAGAACATAGAATGCGTATGTGTTCCAGAATGTTCCCATGAATTTTCTCTGTGCATCATCAACAGCCTCATCGTCAAAACGGCAAGGGAGCCAAGGAGCTGAGTTTACATAGAAATACCATCTGATAGCATCTGCACCCTGTTTGTTCATTACTGTCCAAGGGTCAACTACATTTCCCTTATGCTTACTCATCTTGATACCGTATTTATCAAGAACGTGTCCCATCGACATACAGTGTGTATATGATGTTGTATCAAATACAAGTGTTGAAACGGCAAGCATTGAATAGAACCAACCTCTTGTCTGGTCAACAGCCTCTGTTATGAAATCGGCAGGGAAACGTTTTTCAAATATATCCTGGTTTTCAAACGGATAATGCCACTGTGCAAAAGGAGCTGAACCTGAGTCGAACCAGCAGTCGATAACTTCGGGAACTCTTGTCATCTGTTTTCCGCATTTAGGGCATTTGATGTGAACCGCATCAATATAAGGCTTATGAAGCTCAAGCTCTTCAGGGCAGTCATCAGACATACTTCTGAGTTCTTCAACGCTTCCGATTGTGTGGAAGTAACCGCATTCACATTCCCATACAGGAAGCGGTGTACCCCAATAACGCTCACGGCTTAAGCCCCAGTCGATAACATTTGCGATGAAGTTTCCGAAACGTCCGTATTTTACGTTTTCGGGATACCATTCGATTGTATCGTTATTTGCAACAAGCTTATCTCTTACCTTTGTCATTTCGATGAACCAAGTGCTTCTTGCATAGTAAAGAAGCGGTGTATCGCATCTCCAGCAGAAAGGATAGCTATGCTCGAAGGGAACTGCCGCAAAAAGTGTTCCGTTATCCTCAAGATATTTGATGATTTCTTTATCGCAGTCCTTTACAAATCTGCCTGCCCAAGGTGTAACCTCTTTTGTGAAGTTACCCTGTGTATCAACATACTGACGGAAAGGAAGTCCGTAAACACGGCCTACACGGTAGTCATCTTCACCGAATGCAGGAGCTGTATGAACAACACCTGTACCGTCTGTAAGAGTTACATAATCGTCTGTAACAACATAGAAACCTTTTTCGTCATTTTCAAGGAAATCAAAGAGAGGTGTATATCTTACTCCCTTAAGATCTGAACCTTTGAATGTTTCAAGGATTTCATAATCTTCTTTAAGAACTGTATCTACAAGAGCCTTTGCTAAAATAAGAACCTCGCCTTTGTAGCTTACCTTTGAATAATCTTCGTTTGCATTTACAACAAGAGCAACGTTTGAAGGAAGTGTCCAGGGTGTTGTTGTCCATGCAAGGATATATTCGTTTTCTTTGCCTTCAACGGGGAACTTAGCATATACCGAAAGCTCCTTAACGTCTTTATAGCCCTGTGCAACTTCGTGGCTTGAAAGGGCTGTTCCGCATCTGGGGCAATAAGGAACTACCTTGTGACCTTTATAAAGAAGTCCTTTTTCCCAGATTTTTTTAAGAGCCCACCATTCTGACTCGATATATGTGTCATGGTATGTTACATAAGGATTGTCCATATCTGCCCAGAAAGCAACACGGTCGCTCATCTGCTCCCATTCTGTGCTGTATTTCCAAACGCTTTCCTTACATTTTTTGATGAAAGGCTCAACGCCGTATTCTTCAATCTGAGGCTTGCCGCTAATACCAAGCTGTTTTTCAACCTCAAGCTCAACGGGAAGTCCGTGAGTATCCCAGCCGCCTTTACGAAGAACATCATATCCCTTCATAACACGATAACGAAGGATAAGGTCTTTGATTGATCTTGTTTCAACATGACCGATATGGGGTTTTCCGTTTGCTGTGGGAGGTCCTTCAATCCAAGTAAATCTCGGCTGGCCTTCTCTTAATTTAATGCTTTTCTTAAAGATTTCGTTCTGTTTCCAGAATTCAAGAACTTTCTGCTCTCTGTCCACGAAATTAAGATCCGTAGACACCTTATCGTATAACATAATTTTACCTCCGAATAAAAAAATAAAGGCTCGCATCCTTAACAGGACGAACGAGCCTTACTCTCCGCGGTACCACCTGACTTGATATTCTTAAATAATATCCCCTCAAACCGTATAACAAATCATTATACATGCCCCTATAACGCAAGGAAACGTCTTAAGCTAATCATCAAAAACTTTCGCCAAGCCACTCCACGGTGATTTTCAACAAGTATCCGGTGTTCGGCTCGCACCTTCCCGAATTCGCTTAAACCTTGAGAAACTTATCTACTGTCCGTTTCAAAGTGTTTTGATTTTAATATTATGAATCTGACATTTAGATATTATACATTAATCATTATTTTTTGTAAAGTCTGACTTCAAAATATTTTTGGTTATTTTTTAACCTTCTTTTCCTTGATTTTTAATGACAAATTTCTTATTATACTAATTATACTTATTATTAAGATGTGGAATACGCATAATATTCTATATATTGCCGAAGCAAATTTTTGGCAATAGGGTTATTCCACTTTATTTATGAAGGGATGTTTTTTAATGAATTTTGAAACAATGTCATTGATGACGGATTTTTACGAGCTTACAATGATGCAGGGTTATCTTAATGACGGCTCTATTAACAAAACCGTTGTTTTTGACGTTTTTTACCGTGTTAATCCTTCCGGAAACGGTTTCGCCATAACCGCAGGACTTGAACAGGTAATTGATTATATTAAGAATTTACATTTTTCGGAAAGCGATATTGAATATCTCCGTTCGCTCAACACCTTTGATGAAAAATTTCTTACCTATCTCAAGGGCTTCAGATTTACCGGAGATATATATGCAATTCCCGAAGGAACGGTTGTGTTCCCTACAGAGCCGCTTTTAAGAGTCAAAGCTCCCATAATGGAGGCACAGATTGTCGAAACCGCAATTCTTACGATAATCAATCATCAGTCGCTTATTGCAACAAAGGCATCACGAGTTGCATGGTCAGCCGGAAATGACGCCGTAATGGAATTCGGCTTAAGACGAGCACAGGGCCCCGATGCCGGAATTTACGGTGCAAGAGCCGCAATTATCGGTGGCTGTGCCGGCACAAGCAACGTGCTCACAGGAAAAATGTTCGATGTTCCTGTTCTCGGAACTCACGCACACAGCTGGGTAATGAGCTTTCCGTCAGAGGTTGAGGCCTTCAGATGCTATGCAAAAACTTTTCCAAACGCCTGTACATTTCTCGTTGACACCTATGACACACTCCGTTCGGGCGTTCCAAATGCAATAAAAGTATTTAAAGAAATGCAGGAGGCAGGAATCGAGCTTAAAAACTACGGTATCCGTCTTGACAGCGGCGACCTTGCCTATCTTTCAAAGGAAGCAAGAAAAATGCTTGATGCAGCCGGCTTTACCGATGCAAAAATAACTGCGTCAAGTGACCTCGACGAATATCTTATAATGAGCCTTAAGCTCCAGGGCGCAAAAATAAACAACTGGGGTGTAGGAACAAAGCTTATTACCTCGGACGACTGTCCTTCCTTCGGCGGTGTTTACAAGCTTTCTGCCGAAAGCGATGGAAAAGGCGGATTTATTCCGAAAATCAAATTGAGCGATAACCCGTCAAAGGTAACAAATCCCGGTATTAAAAAAGTATTGAGATTTTATAGCAAGGATACAGGTAAAATAAAAGCCGATCTTATCTGCCTTGAAGAAGAAGATTATAAGGAAACCGATACAATCAGACTTTTTGACCATATGGCAAAATGGAAAAATATGATTCTTAAGCCCGGAACATACACAATAAGAGAGCTTCTTGTTCCTGTATTTATCAACGGCGAATGTGTATACACTTCTCCGTCTGTTATGGATATAAAAGCAAATTGTGAGCATGAGCTTTCTACTCTCTGGGACGAGCATAGACGTCTTGCAAATCCACATACTGTTCCGGTTGACTTATCCGATAAGCTTTTTGAGCTTAAAAACAGACTTATTGATGAACTCAGCGGAATAGATTAATTTAATTATCAAGAACAAAATGGGCAGAGAAAAATCTCTGCCCATTTTTTGCATGGTATGATTTCCGTTTCGACCCGATTTCATAACCATGCTGTCTTAAATTTTGTTAAGGAACAAAACTCGTTTCACTCCTTAACACTATCTATAACTTTTCCGCCATTTGTTATTTCCACACGGTGTTGATTTTCGGAGGACAATAAAGATTATTTTGTTTTATTTGTTGACACAGACTTTCCCCATTTTAATAAGTCTGCAAAACCCAGATAATCTGTCCCAATATTTCCTCCGTAAGTTGTATTGCATTACCTTTCGGATAAGTAACACAGCGGCCTCAGATAGGCTTCCCCAACTCTTTCTTAAAACCCAGTATTATTCCGGGTAAAAAGATCCATGGCTTATCCAGTGCATCGTTATAATGCTTAACCGCCTGTAAATAGATACTTTTGCTGCGTCCGATAACCTTTTCGATTTCATCGCTCTGTTCGGAATCTTTGCTGTCACAAGCCCTAAGCCGCAAAGCCTTAAGCTGATCGGCAGCACTGTCCACAGTGCTTTTAAGACGCTGCATGGTACGCTTTACCTCCCAAAACCAAACGGCAACAAACGCCGTAGTACTGGCAATGGCAATCAACCATGGAATCCACGACGGCATCTTTTCATCCCTTTCTCCGGATTTATTTTAAGATACAAGCATATACTATCATATTTCAAAAAGCTTTGATTAACACCGGCTTGAAATGCAGTTTTTACTGCCCGAAATGATATGCAAATATTCGACATAATAATATAGAAAGAAATTTATATTTATGCTAAAATAAAGTACCTAACGTATTTATATGTTTAAAACACAAAAACAAACTTATCATACTTGTATGGTAAATTTACCGGGAAGTGATAGAAATATGTATATTGCCGTATGCGACGATATGTCAAAAGAGCTCGATAATATTAAAAATCTGCTTTCTGTCTGGCAGGAAAAACATAACATAAGTGTTCATTGCAAATACTTCCGCAATGCCGAAGAACTTATTGCCTCTGCAAAGAAGGAGCATTTCACGCTTTACCTTCTGGACATTATTATGCCCGGAACCAACGGCATGTCCGCAGCAAAGGAAATCCGCAGCTTTGACAAAACCGCTGACATAGTTTTTCTTACATCATCTCCGGGCTTTGCCTATGAAAGTTACCGTGTAAAAGCTCTTGAATATCTGCTTAAGCCCGTATCTGCCGATATGCTTTATCAGCTTCTCGACCGTATATACATAAAAGAGCGAAAACCTAATGACGCATTTGCGGTTAAAGCCGGTTCCGTCATTGTCCGTATACCGTTTTCCCAGCTTGCATATGTAGAAGTAAACGGAAAGCATCTTTATTTCAATCTGGCAGACGGACAGGTCAAGGAGGTTTTCGGCTCACTTAAGGAATATGAAGGCTTACTGCTTTCAAGAGATGAATTTACACGAATACATAGGTCATATATCGTAAATATGCAATATATCGAGGAGCTTTCGCCTTCGGGAATACTTATGTTTACAGGCAAAAATCTGCCTGTGTCAAGGCTTATATATCCACAGCTCCAAAAAGATTACATGAATTTACTTTTTTCGGACAGGGAGGTCTAAGCAAATGTCTATGGTAACCTACTCGCCCGTCCTTATACTTATTTTTGCATTCATAATTTTATGTATTATGATGGACGTACATTTTCGAGATTTTACACCTGTACAGAAATGGCTGATACCTGTATTGTTAATTGTATTATTGATATTTAATCAGGTGTTACGTGATAAGATTGGTTCGCCTGCATATGCAAAAATGATGACTTTTACAATGCACATTCCTTTTTTCTTTATATTTTTATCTATAAAGAAATGCGGTGCTGTAAAAATGATTTTTATGATACTTTCCGCACTGGTCTTTACAGCTCCGGTAATAATAGTAAGCAATGTTGTTTCAAGAGTTGTGCCGTCAACCTCTAAGGAAATGCTTATAAGCAATATAGTTTCCTATGTTTTGATGATACTTCTTGTACGTTTTGTTTTCAAAAAAGGCTTTAATTATCTGCTTGATTACGGCGACAACAAGCTGATTTTGCTGTTTTCTGCCGTTCCGATAATATATTACATGTATGTTATTGCCATAACCTATGCCGATTTTTCATCATTAAAAGCTGCCAGCGGTGTCATTGTCAGATATTTTCCGACAATAATGGTATTCTTTTTCTATTTTCTGCTTTTGTATAACTATCGCAGCTTAAGCGAAAAACGCGATATGGAGGCGGCCCGGACAATTCTTGCACAGCAGCTGAATTCAGCCGAAAAGCAGGTTGCCATGCTCAGCATGAACCAGACACAGACCGCAGTTTATCAACACGATATGCGGCATCATCTAAACATGATAGACGGTCTGTTAAGTACAGGAAATATTGAGCAGGCTGAAAGCTACATTAAAAAAGTCAGAACGGATATAGATGCAATAACGCCGAAACAGTTCTGCGAGAACACAACTGTTAATCTTCTCTGCTCATCATTTGCTGATAAAGCTGAACACATGGGCATAAAGCTTACAACAAATGTTACCTTGCCAAATCCCATTCCTATATCAGATACAGAGCTTTGTTCAATAATATCAAACGGACTTGAGAACGCAATGAATGCCGTTAAGGAGCTTGAACCGATTTATAAAAAGGTGGATTTTTACTGCTGTCTAAAATTGAACAAGCTGCTTATAGAAATCAAAAATCCATACAAAGGCGATATAACCATGTCGGACGGTCTTCCGGTGTCCAATAAATCCGGCCATGGCTACGGCTGCCGAAGTATTCGTACAATAACCGAGCACAACAGCGGTATATGTGAATTTTCGGCAAAGGATAACATTTTCAAAATGCAGGTTATGCTGCCGATAAAAACAACAAAATCCAAATAAAACAAAAGACTGTTTTAGCTTTGCACAAAACGCAAACTTTAAAACAGTCTTATTATTTATTCGTTATATATTATTTTTTGCATAAATCCTTTATTACTTCGCCTGCAATAATCAATCCGACAACAGACGGAACAAAGGCGTTACTTCCGTCTTTGTGTACATTTTCTTGCAGTTCCGGGAGGACATATGCAATGTGCCTTACAGCTTATTGCCAGTGCCTCAACCGTATATCCGCCGACACCGCCAATGCCGAATACGGCAACTCTGGAATCTGCCAGCTTTTCCATTGCATCTTTTCCGAGCAAAAGCTCTGTTCTTGAAAATTGATTTAACATATTTCCTCCGTCAATATCTGTCCAAAAAGTTATGTGTTCCGTTTTTGTCCTTATAAGCGATTATCGTTTCAAGATTTACATTCTGTACGCTTTTGAAAATATTGTTTTCCACATAAGGATTTATTTTTTTGAGATTTTCTATTATATGCTTTGTTTCAAGCCTTTTTGAGCCTGTTCTGCTCAACGTCATGCACGCCTCAGACGTACAGGTATCGGTAAATTTACAGGCACACTGTATAAAGCTCAAATCGTTGTAATCACGCCATTTTTTAATATTCTCTTCACGGATAAGATACATGGGACGGATAAGCTCCATTCCTTCAAAATTTGTGCTTTTAAGCTTAGGCATCATCGTCTGTGTCTGTCCGCTGTAAAGCATACCCATGAGTATTGTTTCTATAACATCATCAAAATGATGTCCGAGTGCAATTTTGTTACAGCCAAGCTCCTTTGCCTTTGAATAAAGGTAGCCTCTTCTCATTCTTGCACAAACGTAGCAGGGAGATTTTTCGATATTGTAAACCGAATCGAAAATAGTGCTTTCGAAAACCGTTATCGGTATGTTCAAAAGCCTTGCGTTGTGCTCTATTATTTCTCGGTTCTCACTGCTGTAACCGGGATCCATAACGAGAAATACCAGTTCAAAATGAAATTTATTGTGCTTAAGCAGCTCCTGAAAAAGCTTTGCCATAAGCATGGAATCCTTACCGCCGGATATACATACGGCAATTCTGTCGTTTTCTTCAACAAGCTTATATTGATTTATGGCCTGTGCAAATTTCGAAAACAGAACCTTATGGAATTTCTTTCGTATGCTCTTTTCGATATTTTCGAGTCTTTCCTTGTCGTTGTCCTCGGCTGAAATTTTCTGTCTTAACCAGCCGATATAGCCTTCCTTAAGGCTGTAAGCGTCATAGCCTTCCGAACGGAGCTCTTCAGCAATGTTTATGCTCAAAATTCCCGATTTGCAGTAAAGTATATTCTTTTTTGATTTATCGAGTCTTTCCTTGTCAAAGCCGTCAAGCGGGATGTTTACCGCATTATCCATTCTTCCGTATTCATAGGCTGTACTGTCACGTATATCTATCAATTCATAATCGTTTGCATTCAATTTTTTCAATTCGTCTAACGTAATTTCCGACATATAGTTTTCACCTTGCTTCTTATAAATTTATTGCCTAAAAAATAGCAGTCGGCATTGTGACTGCATACAGATTTATTACATATCTATCCTATTTGTTTAATATGTATTTTATCTTTGAAAATTACCTATGTCAATAGAAATGCAGTATATATAGTATATTTAAAAAAATATCCAAAATAAAAAGCTTTATATGAATCCGGCATAAACGGCTGAAAGTAAATATATGTCTAAGAAATTTATCGTTTTTACACTTTAAATTATTAAATTTGTATGAAATCACAGTCTTGTTATAATTTAAAAAAAGTGTTATAGTAAAATTAGTAACATATAATGGTTTTTATAACCTATTTGTGTTATCAATAGGAAAATTTAATACGGCTGTATCAAAGTTAATAAACTGGGAGGAAGATGTTATGAACAAGAAGTATGTTTACATGTTCAGTGAAGGTAATGCGTCAATGAGAAACCTTTTAGGCGGTAAAGGTGCCAACCTTGCGGAAATGACTGTTATGGGACTTCCAATACCTCAGGGCTTTACTGTTACCACTGAAGCATGCACAGAGTACAATGAAAACGGCAAAAAGCTTTCTGATGAAATGATTTCTCAGATTGAAGCCGCACTTGTTAAACTTGAGGAAATTGCGGGAAAGAAACTTGGCGATATTGAGAATCCTCTGCTTGTATCGGTGCGTTCGGGTGCAAGAGCATCTATGCCCGGCATGATGGATACGGTTCTGAACCTCGGTCTTAATGACGATTCTGTTGAAGGTCTTGCAAAGAAAACGAACAATCCGAGATTTGCATATGACTCTTACAGAAGATTTATTATGATGTTTGCGGACGTCGTAATAGGCGTATCAAAGTCAAAGTTTGAAAGAAAGCTTGATGAGTACAAAGAAAAGGTCGGAGCCAAATACGATACAGACCTTACTACCGAAAATCTTAAAGAGGTAGTAGAAATTTTCAAAAAAATATATCTTGAGGATCAGGGCGTTGATTTTCCTCAGGATACAAAGGTTCAGCTCTTCGAGGCAGTTAAGGCGGTATTCCGTTCATGGGATAATCCCCGTGCCTTTACTTACAGAAGAATGAACGACATACCTTACAGCTGGGGCACAGCCGTAAATGTACAGATGATGGTATTCGGAAACATGGGAGAAACCTCCGGCACAGGTGTTGCCTTTACAAGAAATGCGGCAACAGGCGAAAAGATGATTTTCGGCGAATACCTTATTAATGCACAGGGCGAGGACGTTGTTGCAGGCGTAAGAACACCTAAAGCAATCGCTACACTCGAACAGGATATGCCCGAAGTATACGTTCAGTTTATGGACATTGCAACAAAGCTTGAACAGCATTACAAGGATATGCAGGACATGGAGTTCACCATTGAAAACGGAAAGCTCTATTTCTTACAGACAAGAAACGGAAAGAGAACTGCCAATGCCGCTCTCAGAATAGCCGTTGACATGGTTGACGAAGGACTTCTCACCATTGACGAGGCACTTCTCAGAGTTGAGCCTAAACAGCTTGACCAGCTTCTTCATCCGGCATTCGATCCTAAGGCACTTAAGGCTGCCAAAGCACTCGGAAAAGGTCTTCCGGCTTCACCCGGTGCAGGTGCAGGAAAGGTTTATTTCACTGCCGAGGACGCAAAGGCTGCCGCTGATGCAGGCGAAAGAGTTATTCTTGTAAGACTTGAAACATCACCGGAAGATATTGAAGGTATGGCTGTTGCAGAAGGTATACTTACTGTAAGAGGCGGTATGACAAGCCATGCTGCCGTTGTTGCAAGAGGCATGGGACGCTGCTGCGTTTCCGGCTGCGAAGCAATAAAAATGAATGAAGAATCAAAAACATTTACACTTGGCGGAAAAACATTTAAAGAAGGCGATTACATAAGCCTTGACGGTTCAACAGGTGAAGTTTACGGAGAAGATATTCCTACCGTTGAGCCCGAAATTTCCGGAACATTTGCCAAATTCATGGCATGGGCAGATGAAAAGAGAGTTCTTAAGGTAAGAACAAACGCAGATACACCTCACGATGCAGAAGTTGCAATAAGCTTCGGTGCACAGGGTATCGGCCTTACAAGAACTGAGCATATGTTCTTTGAAGGACAAAGAATAATGAAGTTCCGTAAGATGATTCTTTCCGACACAACGGAAGAAAGAGAAGAAGCACTTGCCGGAATAATGCCTTATCAGAAGGAAGACTTTATCGGTATTTACAAGGCTATGGGCGAAAGACCGGTAACAATCCGTCTTCTTGATCCACCTCTTCACGAATTCCTTCCCAACACAGATGAGGAATTTGAGGTGCTTGCAAAGGAAATGGGCAAGACAGTTGAAGAGCTCAAAATAAAGGCAAAGGGTCTTCATGAGCTTAACCCTATGATGGGCCACAGAGGCTGCCGACTTGCCGTTACATATCCCGAAATTGCAAGAATGCAGGCAAGAGCAATCGCCGAAGCAGCTATCGAGGTTAATAATGAACTCGGAATTCATATCGTTCCCGAAATTATGATACCTCTTGTAAGTATCGACAAGGAATTCAAATTTGTAAAGAATATCGTTGACGAAACAGTTCAGAAGGTTATGGCAGAAAAGAATGCCGAACTTAAATATCTTGTCGGAACAATGATAGAGATACCGAGAGCGTGTATGATAGCTGATAAAATAGCGGAACAGGCTGAATTCTTCTCATTTGGTACAAACGACCTTACACAGATGACATACGGTCTTTCAAGAGATGATGCCGGACAGATTATCGGCGATTACACAGCCAACCTTATATTCGAGGTTGATCCTACTGCCAAAATCGACCGTGACGGCGTTGGCGAGCTTATGAAGATTGCGGTAAACAAAGGCCGCTCAACTCGTCCCGACCTTCATCTCGGAATCTGCGGAGAGCACGGCGGAGATCCTTCATCGGTAGAATTCTGCCATATGATCGGTCTTGATTATGTATCATGCTCACCCTTCAGAGTTCCCATTGCAAGACTTGCCGCTGCACAGGCACAGATTAATTATCCAAGAAAATAATGTTTTAATATCGGCGGACAGATTTCTGTCCGCCTTTTTTGCACAAAAATACCGCCGGATTAATCCGACGGCAAAATAAATTTTAAAATTTTACATGCTCAAGCAGCTCTGCCATTTCCTCATAGCTTTCGCAATGATTTATTTTATCTCTTATAACAGATGCACCCTGCACACCCTTTATGTACCAGGCCATATGTGCACGCATCTGGCGTACTCCGACAAACTCGCCCTTATAATCAATCAGCATTCTTGCGTGTCTTAATGCCATGCTCACCTTTTCCTGCGGTGTCGGCTCGTCAAGCAGAATACCATTTTCAAGATAAGCTATGGTTCTTTTGAATATCCACGGATTTCCCTGTGCGCCTCTTGCTATCATTACCGCATCACAGCCGGTATATTCAAGCATATCTGCGGCATCCTGCGGTTTAAATATATCTCCGTTACCTATAACCGGAATTGATACAGCTTTTTTGACCTTCTTTATAATATCCCAGTCAGCCTTTCCGCTGTAATACTGCTCTCTCGTTCTTCCGTGGACAGCGACCGCCGAGGCTCCGTTTTCTTCGGCTATCTGTGCCATTTCAACGGCATTTATACAGGTATCGTCAAAGCCCTTTCGTATTTTTATTGTAACAGGCTTTTTCTGCATTTTCACAAGTGCCTTTATAATTCTTCCGGCCAGCTCCGGTGTTTTCATAAGGGCACTGCCTTCGCCATTCTTAACAACCTTCGGAACAGGACAGCCCATGTTTATGTCAATAATTCCGGCATTAATGCCTTCTATCTTTTTGCCCATAGCACCCATTATTTCCGGCTCGGAACCGAAAAGCTGCAATGCCGCCGGCATTTCCTCCTCTCCAATATCGAGAAGCTGTTTAGTATTTTCATTATTATAGTAAATTCCCTTTGCACTGACCATTTCGGAATACACAAGACCACTGCCCATTTCATGGCACAATGTTCTAAACGGTCTGTCCGTTATTCCCGCCATAGGTGCAAGGAAAACATTGTTTTCAAGTTTAAGACTTCCTATTTGCACTTTGCGTCCGCCTTTGTTTTTTTATTTTTTTCGTATAATATTCTGAGTCCTTTGAGAGTAAGAAGTGGATCTATCGTATCAAAAAGCTTTTCGTTACTCTCCATTATTTTAGCAAGTCCGCCTGTTGCTATTACCTTCATATCCGGCATATCAAGCTCCTTTTTGACCTGCTCTATTATATATTTTGTTTCGCCGATATGTCCGTAAACAATGCCGGCCTGAAGACTGCCTATTGTGTTTTTAACTACTATTGATTTCGGTTTTTTGATTTCAACCGTAGGAAGCTGTGCCGTACTTTCGATAAGCGCGTCGGCACAAACCTGTATACCGGGAGCGGTAACTCCGGTAACAAATACTCCTTTTTCATTTATAACATCAAAGGTTGTTGCTGTACTGTAATCAATTACCATAGCCGGGCCACCGTATATTTCGTATGCCGCAACAAGCTTAACAATTCTGTCCGCACCCATTTCCTTAGGATTGTCCATAAGAAGATTTACACCTGTTTTCATTCCTGCACCGACAATCATAGGCTGTATATGGAAATATTTGATAAGTCCATGTATAAGCGAATACATGATATTCGGAACAACCGATGAAATGATTATCGCCTCAAGCTCATCTGCCGAAACCTTGGAATAATCAAATAACGAGTGTATAAAGATGCCTATTTCATCTGCTGTCTGGTTATTTGAAGTTGTCATTCTCCAGCTTGCCATAAGCTTTTTACCTTTATATACGCCAAGCACAATATTTGTATTTCCTACATCAATTACCAACAGCATAAATACAGTCCTCCTCTTTGAATTACAAAATATCAGTCAGAGCTCTTTTTTAACAACTCTTCCTTTAATTTATTTCCTTCTTCGGTCATATTTATAACATACCACAGCTTAAGTGATTTAAGCAATTCTTTCTTCTCCGATTTTAAACTTTTGATTTCAAGCTCCGCTCCGATGTCATCAAAATCAAAATCGCCTTCGTTTTTTATTATTTCAAATAAAATGTTGCCGTCCTCTTCAAAGCTCATAAGAAATGTGCAGCCAAGTCTTTCAGCCATTATTATACATATGTTTCTTATTTCGTCCTTTATTGTGTCCGGTAAAACATTGAATTTCGGCTCGAAAAAATATTTCTGCTTTTCCCTTGATGCTCCGGCGATTACCGTCTTTTCCAAAAAAATCACCTCTTTAAAACAGAGAGAATAATATCTTTATTCTCTCTGTGTAAACTGTAAAACTTAATTAATTTAGGTTAGTCGCCTAATGTTGCAACCATAACTGCCTTGATTGTGTGCATTCTGTTTTCTGCTTCGTCAAATACAACTGATCTATCGCCTTCGATGATTTCGTTTGTTACTTCGTAATCTCTTACAGCAGGGAGACAGTGCATAAATATTGTGCTGTCCTTTCCTGTTGCATCGAAAAGCTCTTTATTAACCTGATAAGGCTTAAGAAGTGCAACTCTTTCTGCTGACTTATCTTCCTCACCCATTGATACCCAAACATCTGTGTAGATGATGTCTGCATCTTTAACTGCTGCTTTGGGATCGTCATTGATTTCGATTGTTGCTCCGCTTTCCTTAGCATAGCCTTTGCAAAGCTCAACAAGCTTTTCATCGGGCCAGAGTGACTTAGGTGCTGCAATAACGAAGTGCATTCCCATTTTGCTGCAACCGATCATAAGGGCATTTGCCATATTGTTTCTGCCGTCGCCGATGAATACAAACTTAATTCCCTTAAGATGTCCGAATTTTTCTTTTATTGTCATAAAATCGGCAAGAACCTGTGTAGGGTGGTCTTCGTCTGTAAGTCCGTTCCATACAGGTACACCGCTGTATTTTGCAAGCTTTTCAACAACTTCCTGTGAGAAGCCTCTGAACTCGATACCGTCGAACATTCTTCCGAGCACTCTTGCTGTGTCCTCAACTGTTTCCTTATGGCCGAGCTGAATATCGTTCTTTCCGAGGTATTCGGGATGAGCACCTTCATCAATACAGCCGACTGTGAAAGAACATCTTGTTCTTGTTGAAGGCTTTTCAAAAATAAGAGCTACGTTCTTATTCTTAAGATGCTTTTCAAAAATACCTTTTTTCTTTTTATCCTTTAAATCAATAGCAAGGTCAACGAGATATTCTATTTCCTCTGCGCTGTAATCCTTAAGTGTGAGAAAGCTTCTTCCTTTTAAATTAACACCCATTTTTTATTCCTCCTTATAAAAGCCAAAGGGCTGCTTATTAACTAACTTAAACCGGCACGTCCATAAATATTAAGGATGTGCCGGCCTTGGTATATTTTTTAAATTACCGAGTAAAAATTAAAGGTTTCCGAAGAACTGCTCTTTGTTTACAACAGCTCTGCCATGTGTACCCTTGCAGATTTTGCCCTTTTCATCGAATACTTTAACATCGAATGTAAGGATTTTGCCTTTAACAACTTCTGTAAGCTCAGCCTCTACTCTTACCTTCTGTCCAACGGGTGTTGCAGCAAGGTGAAGGAAGTTGAATACTGTACCAACAGTTTCATATCCTTCGGGAAGTAAGGGTTTAACAGCCTCAAGGCAAGTCTGCTCGATCCATAAGATCATTGTAGGTGAAGAAAGTACGTTAATACCTTTGTTGCCTACTGCATCGGCTGTGTCTGCCGGTGTTACAACATACTCTTTTGTGTTCTTTAATCCTTCTTTGATACCAAAATCCATTTAAAAACATCTCCCTCTTCTTTATATTTGAATATTAAATGGGTTACAGGGTTTCTTCGGAAGCATTCAGAGTTTCTTCGCTTATATTTGCGGTTTTAAAAAGTGCTCTGAATTCATCTCCCGTAATTTTCTCCTTTTCCATAAGGAGCTTAGCCGAAGCATGGAGTACATTTATGTTTTCCTTAAGTATTCTCTTAGCCTCATTATATGACCAGTTAAGAATTTCCTTAACTTCAGCATCAATCTGATCGGCAGTGTTTTCACTGTAATTTCTTGTATGACCGATGTCACGGCCGATAAATACCTCATTGCTTTCATCGCCGTACTGTACAGGGCCGAACTTTTCGCTCATGCCGTACTTCATAATCATGCCTCTTGTCATTGATGTTGCTCTTTCAATATCATTGCTTGCACCTGTTGTTACGTCTTTAAGCACAAGCTCTTCTGCGGCACGGCCGCCAAGGAAGCTGATTATTTCATCTCTCATTTCGCCCTTTGTCACATACATTTTGTCCTCACCGGGAAGCGGCATTGTATATCCGCCAGCCATACCTGTGGGAATTATAGAAACGCTGTGAACAGGATCGCATTTTTCAAGAACCTCAAAAAGAATTGCATGGCCTGATTCGTGATAAGCCGTAATAAGCTTTTCTTTTTCGGATATAATTCTGGATTTCTTTTCTGTACCGATACCAACCTTAACAAAAGCCGCCTGTATTTTTTCCATTGTAATCTTCTTTTCGCCTGCTCTTGCCGTAAGAAGTGCCGCCTCATTAAGAAGGTTTTCAAGGTCTGCTCCGGTAAAGCCCGAAGTTGTTTTTGCAACAACCCTGAAATCAACATCATCTGCAAAGGGCTTACCCTTTGAATGAACCTTAAGAATTGCCTCTCTGCCTTTAACATCAGGTCTTCCGACATAAACCTGTCTGTCAAAACGTCCCGGTCTTAATATAGCCGGATCGAGGATGTCGGCTCTGTTTGTTGCCGCCATTACTATAACGCCTTCGTTTATTCCGAAACCGTCCATCTCAACGAGAAGCTGGTTAAGAGTCTGTTCTCTTTCATCGTGTCCGCCGCCTAAGCCTGCACCTCTCTGTCTGCCGACAGCGTCAATCTCGTCAATAAATACGATACAGGGTGCATTTTTCTTTGCCTGGTCGAACAAATCCCTTACTCTTGATGCACCGACACCGACGAACATCTCAACGAAGTCCGAACCGGATATACTGAAGAAAGGAACGCCTGCTTCACCGGCAACTGCCTTCGCAAGAAGAGTTTTACCTGTACCCGGAGGTCCTACAAGAAGAACTCCCTTAGGTATTCTTGCACCAAGCTCAACATATTTCTTGGAATCCTTAAGGAAATCAACAAGCTCCTGAAGCTCGCATTTTTCCTCATCAAGACCGGCAACATTATCGAATGTTACCTTATTCTTTTCGTCCATTGTTACCTTTGCATTGCTCTTGCCGAAAGACATCATCTTTCCGCCGCCACCGCCCTGCATCTTCTGGAACATCACCATAAACAAAATTATGGCAACAACCATAAGCACAATAGACGGAAGTATCGACATGAACATGCCTGTGCTCGGTATATCCACTACCGTAAGTGTTATTTCTTTATCCGCACCGGATTCGTGCAGACCGTCCATAAATGTTGATACGGAAGGAATTGTTACCTTTGCCACTGTTCCGTCCTTAAACGAAACCGTTGCCGTTCCGTAGTTATCAACATCTGATTTTCTCTGCAAATCAATAGTTCTTACTGTTCCCTCATCAATATCCTCAACAAGCTGGTTATATGTATAACCTGTTGTCGCAGTCTGAGAAGAACTGCCTGTACCTGAGAATATCATAACCGCAATGATTATAATAAATATCACAACGTACAGAAACGCTCCTTGAAAAAACTTTTTCAACTTTTAATTACCTCCCAAAGATAATAATTAACAAACCTTATATCAAAGTCTGCTATTTTACCTATTCTAAACTATATTAAACTCTGTTATTGTATCATATTTATTAAATCTCTGCAACTTAATTGCTATAATTATACAATTTATTTAATACTTATAACTAAAACAAACATTTAAACCAAAACCGCAGAGTATAAAGCTCTACGGTTTGATATTTTTCAATATTATTCTTCGTCAAAATTCATAACGCCGATATAGTCAAGGTTTCTGTATCTCTGGTCGTAATCCAGTCCGTAGCCTACAACAAACTTATCGGGAATTTCAAAGCCGATGTAATCAACCGGAACTTCAACCTCACGGCGGCTCGGTTTATCCAGAATAGTGCATATCTTAAGGCTTGCAGGATTTCTTTCAAGTAAAAACTTTCTGAGCTGGCTGAGTGTATTTCCGGAATCTATGATATCCTCAACAATGAGTACATTCTTGCCTTCGATATTGCCGTCAAGATCCTTTTTGATTTTGATATGACCTGAGCTTTTTGTGTCTGAGCCATAGCTTGAAACAACCATAAAATCGAAAAGTACATCGCCTTTAATTTTTCTCGCAAGGTCAACCATAAAGAATATACCGCCCTTTAAAACACAGACCATATATATCTCTTTTCCTTCATAGTCCTTCATAATAACTTCCGCAAGTTCGTTAACTCTTTTTAAAACCTGCTCCTTTGATATAAGTATTTCAACTCTTTCCTTCATTTCGGGCTTCCTCCCACATATAAATATATAATATATTTTTTGTTTTTTCTGTGATATAAAAATCCATTCCCAATCTGCCGCCTATTGCGATTACTCTTCCGCCGCATGCCAGAAGCGGTATGCTGTTCCTTTTTTCCGACGGAATTTTTTCATCAATCATGTAGTCCTTAAGCTTTTTACTGCCTTTTCCGATATTTATTCTGTCACCGGCTCGTCTTGTTCGGATTTCTATAGGTTCACTGTTAATTTTATCATAATCTGCCTTTTTAGTATACACCTTTGTATCATTGCTGAATTTTTTTTCGTCATTTAGCGAAAGAAGTATCCGTTTGCCGATTTCCGGTATATATTTTTCCTCGTTGATATTGATGACATAGCACATATCCTTAAGCTTTCCGGCTTTGCTTTCCGATTTTCTTATTATTTTTATACAGCCATAGCCCTTTTCCGCACATATACCGCCGGGAAGGTCAATTTTTCTGCCTGTTTCGCCCATAAGTATATCGTCTGTGCCTTCGATATGCTTTCTGCTGTAATCCTTTAAATTCGCTCTGCACGTTTTCAACGCAATTCTCAATATTCGTTTACGCATGACAGGCTTTTCTGCCGAAAGACTGTCCTTAAGCTCTACTCTGTCTGCCTCAGACCGAATGGCATATTCGGCATACTTCTCTTCGGCAAGCTCTTCGAGATAATTTTCATCCTCTCTCAGCAAAACCGCTGTCGAGGCTATATTTACTCCGGCAGAAGTGTTTATTTCGCTCTCAAGCCACGGCAGAAGTATTCTTCGCACCTTATTCCTTGTATAATCCGTTTTAAGGTTTGTGCTGTCCGTACAGTAGGCTATATTGTTTATATCGCAATAATGCTCAATTTCCGCTCTTGTACAGAAAAGTAAAGGTCTTATAATGCCGTTATTGACCGGCTTTATTCCAGCAAGCCCGTTAAGTCCGGCACCTCTGCAAAGGTGCATAAGCAGTGTTTCCGCCATATCATTCGTATTATGTGCAACGGCTATTTTTGCACCGCCGAGCTTCTCCGCCGTTTCCCGGAATTTTTCGTATCTCACAAGCCGTCCGGTTTCCTCTTCGCCCATGCCTCGTTTTTTTGCCTCTGCCGGAATATCGCAATGATAAACCAGAAAATCTATACCGAGCCCTTCACAGAATTTTCGTGATATTTCCTCATCTCGATATGCCTCATCGCCTCTGATACCGTGATTGATATGGACAGCGGTTATTTTTATATCAAATTTGTCCCTTAATGCCGCAAGTATATGCACCATAGCCGATGAATCCGCTCCGCCGCTGAGCCCGGCAACAACATTATCGCCCTTTGACAGCATATTGTATTTTTCTATTGTTTCAAGCACCTTATTGTACATTTGTGTTCCTCCGGAGGTTTTATATATAGTTTTGACCTCATATCAGAATTATAACATTCCGATAAAATAATAAAAAGGTCAAAAACCCGTATTAACGAATTTTTGACCTTAAAATGCTTATCTTTATTATTATATTGCTAATTTTTATAATTTATATATGTACTCCTTAACACAGCTTTCAGTACCATATTCACTCATATATGCAGTACTTATGCTCAAACAGTATTCACCGTCAATTATCCATTTATTAACCTTCTGCTCGGTCATATAGCACTTATCCGGAATTTGGCTTGCCGCAAGCTGTTTTGCTTTTTCGATAATGTCATCTGTTAAATTAACGGGCTTCGTTGCCAACAAATCCAAATCATAATCAGTAGTTCTTTCTGTTAAATAATAAAGCTCCTTATTTTTTATAACAGCATAAAATCCTGTATTAGTATCAAATCCATTTATATATTTCTCATAATAAACCCTGTAAGTACTTTCGTCATCAGTATGAACCGGTTTAATTATGCGTTCATAATCATCTGGATTAAAATAACTGTATTCGGATTTAATTTTATTTTCAAGCTTATTAAAATCATATCCGGCAATATCGGTTACTTCAAAATTTTCATCATCTTTTTTATCGCTTATAGTTATTATATTTTTATCATATTCTTCTTCCAGTCCAAACCTTGTTATAAGCCAATTCATAGGAACATATATATTCCCGTCATAATTTAACAAGCCTGTTCTTTTATACGATTCATTCCCAAAAATATACACATTATTATACATTATCTTATTATCAACAATTTTTGCCGTTGCGTCTTTTTCTGTTGCAATTAATGGCTGATACTGTATATCTTTGTCACTGTTCATTATGTTTATACTGCCTTCAGCAGAATTATAGCTTACCTCCTTGCCTAAAAAGTTACTTATAGCTCTTAACGGTACATATTTATCGTCATCATAAGTAAATGTACTAAACATAGTTGTTTTTTCATTATATAAAAACACATCGGTATCAAAATGTATATTATAACTGTCTGTCTTAGCTGTTTCTGCATATGCCGTTTGTGATACCATGAGTATAGCCATTATAAATGCCGCAAATTTCTTCATATGTACTTACCTCCAGAAAATTATTTCATAAGCAATCAAGTTTTTATTATTTGTATTAATTATACCTTAATTGGATTATTTTGTATATATACTTTTGTAAAAGTCATTATATAATACCAATATGCTAAAAAAACGGACAAATCCATGTTTGCCCGTTTTAAACTATTTATATTTATATTTCTATCCCCAGACTCTTGCGGCAACGACCGTCATGTCGTCCTGTATTCTGAATCCGGACCTCTCCTTTATCTTTTCAAGGACATTTTCCGCAATATCCTTCGGATCCTTCATGCTGTTTTCAGCCATAAGTCCTGTCAGAATCTGTTCCGACATATTTTCCCTGTCCATCACCTCTGCCGCACCGTCCGTCAGCATAATTATAACATCATTCTTTTTCAGCCTGTATTCCGCTTTATCCATCTCAAAGTATTTCAGCATACCGATTGGCAATGATGACGAGCGTATGGCCTTTGCCTTTCCGTTTCGTATAACAAAGGTTGCCGCCGCACCTGTTTTTATAAATTCCGCCATACCCGTATACAGGTCAATATAGCACATATCTAGAGTCGCAAAACTCTCCGAATTATTGCTCATAACAAGTACGGAATTTATCATTTTCAGTGCGGTTTCCCGTTTGAAGCCTGCCTCGGCAAACTGCTCCAAAAGCTCAATAACCGTTCTGCTTTCGTTTCCGGCCTCTTTTCCGCTTCCCATTCCGTCGGAAAGTGCCATCATATAGCCGCCCTTCGGCAGCTCCATAAAGGAATAGGAATCTCCCGACATATTTTCCTCGTCCTTTATTGCCATTGCCGCCGATGCCGAAATCCTGAAGCTGCATTTTTCACTAAGCACAAGCCTGCATACTCCGTTGCATCCCGATACACACTCCTTTTCCGTTCTTTTCATCTTTCGTCCGAGAATACTGCTTACCGTATCCACCGTATGCTCTCTGCATTCCTGTCTGCCCTTACAGCCTCTTCTGTATATCGCAACCTCATATTCACCGTTGTCACCTTCCTCCACAGTAACCTTTTCTATATTGTCGTTGTTTTTTCTCAGCTCATAATATATCACCTTTTCCAAGTTCTCTTTGAAATATATCCGGTTTTCTATTTCATCGGCAAGAGAGGAAAGCATCTCCTCAATGGCTCCCATTTGCTGTTTTGCAAGCTGTCTGCTCTCATGCAGACGCATATTCCATATAAGTCCCTCTCTGTGTCCCGAATAAGTCACATTAACGGCCTCGGCAAACTCCTTCTGCTTTATGCAGTAATCCCTGAACACCGATGGCATATCGGAGGTATGTATTATTCCCTTCTTCTCGCATAGAGAAAAAAGATCCATCATTGTCTGATATGTGCTGTAATATGAGCTGTTCCAGCAGCTCTCGCTTTTCTGACAGCCTTCGCATACAAGACAGACAACCTTGTCTGCCATTTCCGAGGTTTCCTTTTTTACCTCTTCCTCCTGTTTTTCCGCCGGTTTAAAGCTTTTTTCCAATGCCGACAAGCCTTCCGCATAGCCTTTCAGCCTTCCCGATATATATTTCCGCATGCCTGCATAATGTTCATTTCTTCCGAGCTCGGCTATATCGGACAGCATAAAGGTTTCCTTAAGCTTATCGGACGAAAGCATAAACATAATACAGGACGCACACACCCCCAATACAAGAGAAATTTTAAGAACTCCGAAATAATATCCTGTTAAAACCGATACCGCAAAGCAGCTCAGTACCGTAAACAACTTATTTTTCCCCATTGCTCCGCTGACAACGCCTGTCGAGCAAAGCACCGCCGCCGTTCTTATATCAACCGCTCCCGTAACCATCATAAGTCCAGAAACAACAATTCCTGCCATTGCACAATATTCGGTGCCGAACAGCCGTCCCGACAGCATTACGAAATAAAATCCCAGAATTATGTTCAGCGGTATAACTCCTTTATACAGCGATACTGCTCCGGCAGATGCCAGTCCCATAAGTATCACCAGAACAGGTATGTCATTTTTTTCAACGGTTTTGTTATATACCGCAGTTCTTACGGCGGAAAAGCCTTGGTCAAACACATAAACCAGTCCGAATGCCGCAAGTCCTTCTATAAAGGAAATCAGCAGTAAATATTTAATATCGTTCTGTATTATTCCCCGTATAACGCCCGACAGCATGAATGCCAGAAATGCCACAAGTCCCTTTTCTGCCGTAAGCAGTGTTTTATGTACGCAGTTCCTTATCAAGCCATAGGCAATGCACAATATGATGCATACGGAATAATCATTGAAAAACACTGTTTTGTTTTTGAGAAAATATCCGGCACATACGGTCATTGCCGCCGCCGGAAGAGATACGCCTTCTCCGGCAAATGCCATTATATAGGCCGCCCCGACGGGATTAAAAGAATTAAAGGCACAAAAGCTTCCGCACAAAAGACCTATGAGTCCGGTAAGGCCGCCCATTATCGGTGCTCCCGTAATTTCCTTATTTTTTATTACGGCTCTTGCCGATGTTGTTTTTTCCATATTCACTCCCCCTGCCTGTATGAGGGATTATATATTTTCAGAACCAATTTTTTTGTCTATATATAGACATCAAATAATCTTTTTTACAACAAAAAATCCTGTGGATAAAATCCACAGGATTTTTGAATACATATAACTTAAAGAATTTTCTTGAGAAGCTCGTCAACCGAAGCTACGAGTGCGTCCGTTTTTTCAACGGCCTTTTCGAGAGAATCTGCCTTTACTCCCATATAGAACTTAATCTTAGGCTCTGTTCCGGAAGGTCTTACGCAAAGCCACGCTCTGTCATCAAGGTTGTAATAAAGAACATTTGACTTCGGAAGTGTGCTTGCCTCGTTTTCTCCGGTAAGCAGGTTTTTGAATACTCCTGTCTTGTAATCCTTTGCCCAGATAACCTTATTTCCGGCAAAATCGGAAGGTACATTGTTTCTGAGATATTCCATTATCTTCTGAATCTGCTCTGCACCGTCAACACCCTTGAGTGTAACCGATTTTACGCCTTCCTTATAGAAGCCGTATTTATTATAAAGCTCCATAAGTCCGTCATAAAGTGTCATGCCTTTATTCTTATAATATGCCGCCATTTCGCATACAAGCATTGATGCTCCTACTGCGTCCTTATCTCTTGCATATGTACCGGAAAGACAGCCATAGCTTTCCTCAAAGCCGAAAACATATGAATAGCTGTGATCTTCCTCAAACTGTTTTATTTTTTCGCCGATAAACTTAAAGCCTGTAAGCACGTCAAAGAGCTTAACACCATAGTTCTCTGCAATGGCTCTTACCATTTCCGTTGTAACTATTGTTTTTACCATTGCCGCATTTTCGGGAAGAGTGCCTTTTTCCTTTCTTCCGCCGAGAACATATTCGGTAAGCAATGCTCCTGTCATATTTCCGGTAAGAATGTCATAGTTACCGTTATTATCCTTAACAACAACGCCTATTCTGTCGCTGTCCGGATCTGTTCCGATTATAATATCGGCCTGCTTTTCCTGTGCAAGCTTAATTGCAAGAGTAAAGGCTTTGGGATCTTCGGGATTCGGATAACCAACCGTAGGGAATGTTCCGTCGGGCTTTTCCTGTTCGGGAACAACATAAACATTTTCAAAACCGACCTCTGCAAGAACTCGTCTTACATTCTTGTTGCCTGCACCGTGAAGCGGTGTATAAACAATCTTCATGTCCTTTGCCTTAATAACCTCTTCCGGTCTTACTGCCTGGTTTTTGATGTTTTCAACAAAAGCGTCGTCTATTTCTTTTCCGACAACATTAAAAAGTCCATTCTTTACAGCCTCGGCTTTGTCCATCATTTTGATAGCGGAAAAGTCTGTTATGCTGTTTACTTCACCGATAATTCCTTCGTCCTTAGGTGCAACAACCTGTGCTCCGTCAGCCCAATATACCTTATAGCCGTTATATTCGGGCGGATTATGGCTTGCTGTAACAACAATTCCGGCTGTACATCCAAGATGTCTTACTGCAAATGAAAGCTCAGGTGTAGGTCTTAATTCATCAAATATATAAGCCTTTATTCCGTTTGCATTCAAAACAAGCGCTGACATTTCCGCAAATTCCGATGACATATTTCTTGAGTCATATGCAAGAGCTACCCCCATAGCCTTGCCTTCCGGATTGTTTTTGAGTATATAGTTTGAAAGTCCCTGTGTAGCCTTTCCGACGGTATACTTGTTCATTCTGTTTGTTCCGGCACCTATTATGCCTCGCAAACCGCCTGTTCCGAATTCAAGATCCTTATAAAATCTATCCTTAATTTCAAGATCATTGCCTTTTATGGCCTCAAGCTCTTTTCTGGTTTCTTCATCAAACTGAGGTGATGTAAGCCAGAAATTATATTTATCCATGTAGTCCATTTTCTGCCTCCTTTACTCTGCGTTGAGCAATACAGATATCGTTTTTTGTTCCTCATTAACTGATGTATTTATTGTGTAATCGGAATAGCCGTCCTTTTTGACGGTTATCCGATAATCGCCATATTCTATCTGTGCCGAAAACGGTGTTGTTCCGATAAGCACATCATTTGCATAAACCGATGCTCCTGCCGGATTCGATTCCACGCTCAACATAGCTTTAGGCTGAACAAGCTTTTCGAGTATTATTTTTTCCTCAACAAGCGGCTCATTAACGGCTATTGTTGAGCTGTATGTCTTATAGCCTTCTGCCGAAACGCTTATGTTATAAGTTCCCATACTTAAAACTATCGGCGAGTCCTTTTCCACCTGTTTTCCGTCAACAATTATTATGCAGTCATCAACATTTACGCTGACCGTAAGCACACCTGTCTTTTCCTGTACGGACGCCATATCCACCGCATAGGTTTCTCCTGCCGCAATATGAATATCAACGGTAAGCTGATCTATATTAGAGCCCAATATTCCCAAAGAATGTGCTCCTGCGGAAACCGCAGTTTTATCATCATCGAACTCAACCTTTTCTCCGTCTATTGTTATTTCCGGATTTTCGATTTTATCAATATTATTCAGCTGAATATATCCATGATATTTTTCAACGCTTACCGACCATACAGTATTTCTTATTCCCTTAAGCGTTACAACGTCCTCACTGCACAAATCGTCGGCACTTATAAAATCACCGTTATATATAAACAGTGTGCTGTCGTTATAGTCATATTTCGTAGTGCCGTTTGATATAGTGTTTTTCGATGTATCTATATCAATATTTTCAAAACCTGTTTTTTCCCATATATTATCTGTATATGCGATACTCACAATCTCATCTGTATCCTTTGATACTCCGAAGCTTACAATATCGCCTCTGGAAACGGTTTTTCCTACGGCTGTACTGCCGTCCTCAAGCGTTACCTTAAGATTTTCCGAAACGGCATAAAGCGATGTTTTTCCGTCTTCGGTGTTGATTATTTCGTATTTATTTTCATCAACGGACACAACAACTCCGTAAAAATAATCACATTCAACATCACCGTCTGATGTTTCCGTATTGTTTGATCTAAAGCCGGACGCAAGCTGTACTGCCGCAACTATAACCGCAACCGCAAGCACCGCCACAATCACAATAAGTATCAGACGCATTTTATCCTCGGACTTCCTTTTCTTTCCGCAGTTTGGGCCTCTGCCTCTCGGTACGCTTTTTACCGGAGGTATTTCCTCGGTTTCGCCGTAATACTCTTCCTCGTCGTCATCATAATCGGTATAGTCCGAATCATCCGGCTCATCATAATCCTCATAATCATCGTAATCATCTTCGGAATTGTTATCCGGATTTTCTTCCATTTCGTTCAGCTTTGCCTTTATATAATCTATTCGGACAGTTTCGCCCATATCTTTATTCTCGTCGAAATTGTATTCGCTCATAATGTCACCTCATCAATAGTTGGGGTTTATACATTTTTCCTAAGTACCATTTTAAATGTTTACAGTCAAAATAGCAACAAAAATTATATTGACCTCACAAGCCGCATTTCTCTGTCTTTTCCTGCAATGCAGTTTTCAAATCTTTCCACAGCCGCCTCGGATATACATACCCGGCGTTTGTTATAATGCTCATTGCACAGCTTAAGGAATTTATAGGGATAAATAAGCATTCCTTTTACAACGTCGCTTTCTGCCGAAGTAATACCGCGGTATCTGCTGTAATTTTCAAGAATAAGCGATATTCCGTATTCATCGGCATTTCCGCTTTTTATATATTTTCTTATAAGATGTGCCAAATCAAGAATACTGAGGTCATATGTACAGCCGTCAAGACCGGAAATTATTATATTCCCGTTTTCGGTAATTCTTACATTATCATTCTTGAATGAGTTGTGGCACACGCAATATGCCTTTTCCGCCGCTGTACTTACGCCGAGATAATCGGATTTTTTCAGCAGCTCCTCCGCCATATTTATTCTTTCCGTATAATAGTCATAATATTTCATAATAAGAAGATCTATTGCGGAATAATTACCGTCGTTCTTTATTTTTCGTCTTATTCTCGAAAACTCGTTTAGTCTTTTCTCAAAAAGCTGTTCCAAAGAACCATAGGTTCTTCTCATTGTGTTATCCACAAAACCTTCGGCGGCATTGTGGAAAAACGCCAGTGCCGATGCCGCTTCGGATATATCCGAATTATCCTCCATATCCAGCCGTCTTGCCGGAATATATTTTATAAGCACATAGGCATTCTCGTCCATTCTGTAGCATGGCATATCCTCTGTTGTTCTGTAAGATATATCAACGCCGTTCATGCCTCTTGCCTTAAGATACTCCTTCAATATATATTCACGTTCAAGGCTTTCATCATCGGCATATGTTTTTTTAAGCTCAAGCATTCCTCTGTCCGTTTTGCATACAAGGCCCGTTCTTGTTCTGTATGCACTTATAAGCTTTATTCCAAACCCCTGCTGAAGTATTTTTGCATTTATATCCTCCATAATAATCCCTCCGCCTCATACAGTATGCCTGTTTTACAATATTATGCGGCAGAAGGCATATTTATTATATTTCGGATAAATTACATATCGGCAAAATTATCGGTAACGAATTTTTCGAGCTGATCCTCGGTATTAAATTCCGGATTCTTATGAACCTCATCCAAAACGGCGGCAAGCACCGTACCGATTTTCTTTCCGTCGGTAACACCGAGCTCACGTATTTTTGTTCCGTTTATGGCTAAATCCTTAATAAATACAGCCTCTTTGTTTTCAATAACTTCATTATATATATTTTGTGCATTATCTGCATTCGGACGGTTTTCGGCCTCATAAAGCTTAAGCAGAAGCTCATAATCCTCACAGCCGATAACTGACGCAAGCCTTTTTGTCGAGTATTTATCTGTACAAGGCTCTTCGCTGTCATATTTCGTAAGCACAACAGCGGTTTTCATTGTTTTTGTATCAAATTTAAGCTTTTTAAAGAAGCTCTCAGCATTCTTTTCACCCATTCTTTTAACGAATACCGCCCATCTGAGCGAAGGGTTTTTCTCTGCCGCCGCAAGCTCCTTATATATTTCAACACAGTTGTTTTTCAAGCTTTCGGCAAGCATGGGAAATATATTCTCCGTAAGACCGCTTTCGGCAAGAAAGCTAATTTTTTCGGGACGGTCACTCATAATAAGCTTTTGCAGTTCCTCTCGTATTCTTTCGGCACTTATTTTTGAAATAAGCTCTGCATTATCTTTAAGTGCTTTCCATGTATCCTCTTCTATTTCAAAACCGAGCTGTGCCGCAAAGCGTACTGCCCTGAGCATTCTCAAGGCGTCCTCTTTAAAACGCTCATCAGCACAGCCGACTCCCCGTATACATTTCTTTTCTATATCAGCCATACCGCCGAAGGGATCAATAAAACCTTCCGAAGGATGGTATGCTATTGCGTTCATTGTGAAATCACGTCTTAAAAGGTCTTCATGTATATCTCTTGTGAATTCAACCTCGGACGGGTGACGGCAGTCGGTATATTCGCCTTCTATTCTGTAGGTTGTCACCTCATATTTATCGTTTCCAATACGGACTGTTATCGTTCCGTGCTTTATTCCCGTATCATAAGTATTTTTAAAGCAGGCTTTTGTTTCCTCCGGCTTTGCCGAGGTTGTTATGTCCCAATCTCCCGGTGTTCTTCCGAGAATCATATCTCTTACACAGCCTCCGACAATATATGCCTCAAATCCATGCGAATTCAGTGTTTTTATTATTTTTTCAGCATTGCTGTCAATTTTGAAATTATTAAGCGGCATAATATCCTCCATATACAAATTTTTACTGTTATTTAATAATAACATAAAAGTTTTAAAAAAAATATAAAAATGTTAAAAAAATTGTTGACATTCATTTCAATACATGATAATATATTTCTTGCAGTTGAGAAAACAACTTCTCACAAAACAATTTAATATGTGCACCTTTAGCTCAGTTGGTAGAGCAACTGACTCTTAATCAGTGGGTCTGGGGTTCGAGCCCCCAAAGGTGTATCGCAGCGGCGAGGTTTTGCAAATGTTTAGGTTGTGGGGCCTCGTTGTTTTTTTGCGTATTTTTTATTGCCGCTTTTCTCCTTATATACTATTATATAATTAATATTATATTTAAGGAGGTAATTACCCATGGACGAAAAATTAATGCGCAGTCTTATAGATCCGGAGCTTCTTGACAATTATGACAAGTCTGCCGGCTTTGACCTGCGTCATCTTGATACCTTTAAGCCTGCCTGTGACAAACAGGAGCTTGCCAATCTAAAAGACGATCCCGATGTTCATATTTATGAAAAAATGATTCCCGGCCCGGAAGGTGCACCGGATATTAAGCTCCGTATTTACGAACCAACAGACAGAACAGCCGAGCCGCTTCCATGCGGTATGTTCTTCCACGGCGGCGGCTTTTTATTCGGAAGCGTATACAGACAAAACGATATGTGCTTGCGTATGTGCAAAAACGTAAATATGGTTGTTGTGTCCGTCGAATACAGATTATCACCTATGTATAAAGCTCCTGCACCCATTGAGGACGCCTATGCCGCTCTTCTCTGGGTAGACAAAAACCATAAAGAAATAGGTATAGATAATACTAAAATAGCCATAACCGGATTAAGTGCCGGAGGCTGTGTAACTGCCGCTCTTGCCCTTATGACAAGGGACCGAAAAGGCCCTAAGCCTGTTTTACAGATTCCGTTATATGCAATGCTTGACCATAAGGCAGATACTTATTCACAGCATGCCATAACAAGCGAAAAGGTATGGTGCTATAATTACAGCAAAATTGCATGGGATACATATATAGAAAAAGGCACTGAATTGAATTATTATATATCACCTATTCTTGCCGAGGATTTATCGAATCTTCCGCCTGTATTCTCGTTTATAGGCACAGTCGATCCTCTTCTTGATGAAAATATCGAATATTGGAACAAGCTTATTCGTGCCGGTATACCCGTAGAATATCACATATTCCCCGGCTGTTATCACAGCTTTGAAATAGCCGTTCCGGATTCCCATTACGGAAAAATGGCATATAATCTAATGTACTCAGCTTTAAGACGTGCATTTGGCACAGAAAAATAATTTTATACACAAAACAGGCTGTATTATCCACATGATATACAGCCTGTTTATCCATTTCTACACATATTCAATTAGTACTTCCATTCTATTTACTGCTTATTTTTAAACTCCAAATTTTGATTTTAGATTAATTCTTACATTATATTAACGGCAAGCTTTTGTACAGGAGTTCCGTTCGTATACAAATTCATATAAACATTGGTGCATTTTTTATACTGTGCAAATGTTTTTCTCGCCTGGCATTCATCGCAATATACCTTCCAACAGCCACAGCATTTGCAGTTGCGTCCGGAATTTTCAATAAAACCGATAACATCGCCAAGCGGATAACCGAGAAAAACGCCAATCTCATGCGGAAATTCAAAGCTGTCCGTTATTCTGTGCTTAAGTCTTGCCAAAACATTTTCAAGCCTATTGACTGTATAACCGTATCTTTCAAGAAACTTAACCACATGGATGTCCATAAAAGTTTTCAACAATCTTGCCTTTCTATATACATAAATAAGTGCACGATTCCCGTTTCTTTTCATAACTGACACTGTTATGCCCTTATTTTTGAGTTCAAGATTGCAATTTTTAACCTCGTCAAGCAATTCAACATCGGATTCAAATTCATAGGTAAACATATTTGCCGTTTTAAGTCCGGCTAATGTAGGTGAGCAAAATCTAATTAAGCATTTTTCAAGCATGCACATTCTCCATTCTCTGAACAACTGTTACAGTGTTCTTTAAGTATCTCATGAAGTGCATTGGCACTGCTTGTGTGGATTCTCGCTACGCATGTACCGCATTTCTTTGCTTCCTGTAAAGCACAGCATGTCATACTGTGTGAAACTGTATTTGTAAAAACAACAAGTAAGTCGGGCTGTCCGATTTTTCTTTTAAGCGAGCTTGCCTCTTTTGTAAATACCTTAGCCTTATAGCCATAAGTTTTGCAAATCTGCTGATACTGTCTTTCCATTCTTTCGTTTCCACCTATAATTACAACACTCATATTTTCATCACCCTTCCATTTATCGTTAGTTATAACTAACATTAAGTTTTTTTATTAGGCGGACTTATAAAGCCCGCCTATATTGATTTAATTAATTTTGTTTATTTGCAACCATGGTTGCAGCCACCGCATGAACCACAGTTTCCGCCGCAAATATGCTTACCTTCTTTACGATCCTTATGTAAGCTTTTAATTATAAGAATCACAATAGCAATTATAATTACTGCTCCGATTAATGTGGACATACAATCGCCTCCGTTTTAATTAGTTTCTTGCAGCAGCATCTACTGAAGAAAGCTGGTTTACATTCTTTTCCTGGTATCCTTTTCTGAAAAGGAGATACAGGATTATTACAAGGACTATTACTGCAGCTACTGTACCAACACCAAATGCTACCTGTCCTGTTGCAAGACCAACAAGCTGATATACGATTAATGCGATTGCATAAGCGAATACGCACTGATAACCGATTGCACCCCAAGTCCATTTAGCGTTGTTCATCTCTCTCTTGATAGCTCCGATTGCGGCAAAGCAAGGTGCGCAGAGAAGGTTGAAGATAAGGAATGAGTAAGCTGTAAGCTGTGTGAAGTGCTGAGCGATATTACCAAGGTCACCAAATGCACCTTCTTCTACAAGCTCAAGAGCATCTCCGGAAACTGCATAGAGTGTACCGAATGTACCAACAACTTCTTCCTTAGCAACAAGACCAAGTACTGTTGCAACTGCTGACTGCCAGTTACCGAATCCAAGAGGTCTGAAGATTATTGCTATCGTATTACCGATATTAGCAATGATTGAAGCATCAATATCCTCTACCATTCCGAAGCCCTCTGCTGTGAAACCAAAGCTTGAAAGGAACCATACTGCGATTGATGAAAGTGTAATGATTGTGCCGGCTTTCTTAATGAATGACCAGCCACGTTCCCATGTACCTCTGAGTACGTTCATTACTGTAGGTTTATGGTATGCAGGAAGCTCCATAACGAAGGGAGCGGGATCGCCTGCGAAGATTTTTGTTTTCTTAAGAATAATACCTGAAATAACGATTGCAGCAATACCTATAAAGTAAGCTGAAGGAGCAACCCAAGACGCACCACCGAAGATAGCACCTGCCATTAAAGCAACGATAGGCATTTTAGCACCGCAGGGAATGAATGTTGTTGTCATAATTGTCATCTTACGGTCTCTGTCCTGCTCGATTGTTCTTGATGCCATGACACCGGGAACACCACAACCTGTGCCGACAAGCATAGGAATGAAGCTCTTTCCCGAAAGTCCGAAACGACGGAAGATACGGTCCATGATGAATGCAACTCTGGCCATGTATCCACAGTCTTCAAGGATACAAAGCATAAGGAAGAGTACAAGCATCTGAGGAACGAAACCAAGAACGGCACCAACACCGCCTACGATACCGTCAACAACAAGTCCTGTGAGCCATTCAGCACAATTTGCATTTTCCATAAGTGTCTGAACACCGGGGCTGATGATTTCTCCGAAGAGTGTATCGTTTGTCCAGTCGGTAAGAATACTGCCGACTGATGAAATTGCTATGTAATATACAAGCCACATGATACCTGCAAATATAGGAAGTGCAAGCCATCTGTTTGTAACAATTCTGTCGATTTTATCAGATGTTGACATCTCGCCTACTTTGTTCTTCTTATAGCAGTCGTTTATAATCTTTGAAATCCATTCGTATCTTGCAAATGTAATTATTGATTCAGCATCGTCATCAAGCTCTTTCTCGCAAGCGTCAATGTCGCCTTCGATGTGCTTGAGTGTTTCCTGTGAAAGATTGAGCTGTTCAAGAACCTTCTCATCTCTTTCGAAGATTTTGATTGCATACCATCTCTGCTGTTCTTCGGGAAGGTTATGAAGAGCTGCCTCTTCGATATGAGCGATTGTGTGCTCTACACAGCCTTCAAATGTATGAAGGGGAATTGTTTTTCCGTTCTTCGCCATTTTGATTGCTTCCTCAGCAGCCTCCATTGTTCCTTTCTCTTTGAGGGCAGAGATTTTGCAAACCTTAACGCCAAGTTCTTTTTCAAGTCTTTCAATATTAATCTTGTCGCCGTTCTTTTCAACAACGTCCATCATGTTGATTGCAACGACAACAGGAATACCAAGCTCTGTAAGCTGTGTTGTAAGGTAAAGGTTTCTCTCAAGGTTTGTACCGTCGATGATGTTAAGAATAGCATCGGGACGTTCACCGATAAGATAATTTCTTGCTACAACCTCTTCAAGTGTGTAAGGTGAAAGAGAATAAATACCGGGAAGGTCAGTAATTGTTACATCTTTGTGACCTTTGAGTCTACCTTCTTTTTTCTCTACTGTAACGCCGGGCCAGTTTCCTACAAACTGATTAGAGCCTGTCAGCGCATTAAATAATGTTGTTTTACCACAGTTGGGATTTCCCGCCAGGGCAATTCGTATATTCATAAAACTGTTCTCCTCTCAGGTTATTATTAACCAATTTTTACCCTTTAATTTATAGAGCATATACGCCCTAAGCATTGATTACTCAACTTCTATCATTTCAGCGTCGCCTTTACGGATTGAAAGCTCATAGCTTCTAACCGTAATTTCAAGCGGATCTCCGAGTGGTGCAACCTTTCTGAGATAAACAGATACGCCCTTTGTGATACCCATATCCATTATTCTTCTTCTTACCGCACCGTCACCATGGAGCTTTTTAACAACTACTGTTTCGCCGATTTTCATGTCCTTCAGTGTTTTCATCTTTCATTTCTCCTTAAACCATAATCTTTAATGCCATTTCTTTGCTTATCGCAACTCGTGCTTCTTTGACCTGGACAATAAGATTGCCGCCCATCACAGAAACAACCTTGATTTCTCCTCCGACAACAAAGCCAAGCTTTTCAAGAAACTGTTTTGTTTCCGTCTGACCGCCGATTTTTCTTATTAACCTTGTCTCTCCGACATTGACCATTGATAAAGGCATACTATCACCTCTTAAGTTAGCATTATATAACATCAATTCAAAAAATAAATTAGGTTTCCCTAACTTTGCTTTATTTATATTAGTATATGCTAACTATTTTGTCAACATTTTTTTACTCTATTTTTTAAATAATATTTAAGATTTTTTCCATTAACAATTCGTCTTTTTGCTGATATAATATGCCCAAGGAAGGGAGATATGTATAATGAAGAAAAATTATTTCAAAAAATATACAGCACTTTTAATGGCATCAGCCATTGCCGTAGGAGTTTCGGCATGTACAAAAAGTTCTGATAATACTGCAAATAACGACACAAAAACCGAGCAGTCTGCGGAGGAAAATAATACTGCCGACAACACCGATTTTGTAATAGACGAGACTTCCGAAAACGCACTTCCGGAAGACGCACAAAATATGATTGAGCCTATGGAGGTCATAATGACCTGTATGATTGAAAACAACTATCTTTATGATGCGGAAAATCCTGATTTCTTCTGGGCGGCTGTCCATTATATGTGCGGAATATGCGGTCTTAACGATGCCTATGCTGTTGTGGATACTGAAAAGGGAACTCTCACAATGCCCAAGGAAGATGTAATAAAATACGCACAGGTTGCATTTGCGAACTATAACGATTTATATGAAATACCGGATTCTTTAAAAGACAGCGTTAAATACGATAAGGATAGCGAAACTTATATATTCAGCATCGGCGACAAGGGTATCACCGAGCCGTTTATAAATTCCGTAACAGAAAACGGCGACGGAACTTATACGGTAGCTGTTGACCTTATGGATCCCACAGATAACACTCTTATTGCCGAATGTGAATTTGTTCTTACAGAAAATACTAACGCTGATGCAAATTCAGAATATAAATATTCAATCAAATCCGCAAAACTCACAAATACAGAAGGCGTTGAAACAGATACCGAAAATCAGTAAATCTTTTGACAGACAAAAACAGCACAGCAGTTTATTGACTGCTGCGCTGTTTTTTGATTAATTCAATGTTTTAAGATTTTCTTCAACAAAATCCCAGAAACGAGGTAAATCTACGCCTGTTCCTACAAGTGCATTAGTGCTTCGCCTAACCTTCCTAATGAATGTATACGAAAAAGGATACCTAAATTCCGGTATCCTCTCTCTTTCCCCAAACTTATTTCCTTTCGGAAATATCTATATAAATTATTTATATAACTTATTTATTTGCAAGTCCCATTTTTTCCTCGCAGAAAATTCTGCTGTCCATTAACTTAACTTCGCCGTCTGTTTTCGGCTCGAAGCCCATAAGGTCTGTTATCTGTGTCTTTATATCTATTCCGGGTGCTACTTCCTTAAGATATACACCGTCTTTTCTAAGCTCGAATACAGCTCTTTCTGTTATATAGAGTACGGACTTTGATGCCTCGGCAGCATATTTGCCACTGAATGTAATCTGCTGTACTTCTTTAACGAATTTGCTTTCCTTGCCTTCGTTTGTTATTACAAGCTTGCCGTTTTCGATTTTTGTTTTAAGTCCGCCGGCTGTAAATGTTCCGCAGAAACATACCTTCTTTGCATTCTGTGAAATATTGATAAATCCGCCGCAGCCTGATACTCTTGTGCCGAATTTACTTACGTTTACGTTACCTGTTTCGTCTGCCTGTGCAAGTCCGAGGTATGCAATGTCAATACCGCCGCCGTCATAGAAGTCGAACATAAAGCTCTGGTCAAAATAGCAGTCTGCATTTCTTGATGCACCAAACTGTGTTCCACCCATAGGAATACCGCCGACAGGGCCTGCCTCAACGGTAAGTGTCATATAATCGCCTATGCCTTCTTCATTTGCAACCATAGAAACATATTCGGGAACACCGATACCAAGGTTTACAACAGAGCCTTCCGTAAGCTCCATAGCGGCACGACGTCCGATAATCTTTTTAGCTGTAAGAGGTGCCATTTCTGTATTTCCGCCCGCAACCGCTCTTGCCTCACCTGTAAATGTAGGGTCATATTCGCAGTCAAAGCACTGCTGATGGTCAATAGGCTCACTTACAACAACAGCGTCAACAAGTATTCCGGGAACCTTTACAAGCTTAGGATCAAGTGAACCTGCCGCAACAACCTTTTCAACCTGGAATATTACAATACCGCCGTTGTTTCTTGTTGCCTGTGCCATTGAAAGCGCATCGCAGGGTGTAACTTCTTTCTGGAGTGAAACATTGCCTGTTTCATCTGCATATGTTCCTCTGAGTAAGCATACATTGATAGGGAAAGGTTTATATAAAAGAAGCTCCTGTCCGTGAATATTTATTACCTCAACAAGCTCCTCTTTTGTAACATCATTGATTTTACCGCCTTCTATTCTGGGATCGGCAAATGTTCCTATACCGACATTAGATATAGTTCCGATTTTTTTAGCCGCCATATCTCTGTACATCTGGCAGATAATACCCTGAGGAAGGTTATAAGCTTCGATTTTATTTTCAAAAGCAAGCTGGCCAAGCTTCGGAGCCATGTTCCAGTGACCTGCGATTACTTTTTTTACAAGACCTTCATGTGCAAAATGGTCTGAACCTCTGCCATCACGGTTTCCCTGTCCGGCTGCGTATATATAGGTAAGGTTTTTAGGTGAACCTGTTTCAAGGAATCTTGCCTCAATAGCCTTTGAAAGTGTTTCAGGGCTTCCGCTTCCTACGAAACCGCCTGTTGCAACGGAATCACCGTCTTTAACGAGCATAGCTGCCTCTGATGCAGTTAATACTTTTACTTTTCTCATCTCAATACTTCCTCCTTCAGCGATAATATTCCCCTTATTATCTCTAATCATTTTTTGAATTTATTCAATAAACTGTCTGTATTTTTTATTATTATAGAATAGTAATCCGTTATTTGGAATGAAATCAAACGGCATTTGCTTTAATCAACTTGCATTAATATGAATTTTTGACTCAATTTTAATTCAATTTGACAAAATAATTGATATATATATTTACAAACGCATTGTTTTGAATTATAAATATATATATATACTTAATAAATAATAAGAAGGCGGTGATTGCAATGAGCAGATACGGAGAATTATTGAAAACACTTATCAAGTTTACCGATATAAAAATGTCAACTGTCGCAGATAATCTCGGTTATGATGTTTCATATATAAGCAAATGGTGCAACAAGTCAAAACTTCCTGCCGGACGTGTTTCCAACGAAGTAAACCGAAACCTTGCAAAGCTGTTTTCGGACGAAATAATCAATCAGAACGAGCTTAGCAGCTTCTGTTCCGAATTTTCTGTGGTCATATCCGAAGATAAGCTGGAAAACTACTTATATAATGCCCTTAAGGACGCATTCAAAAAGTCCGAAGGCGAATCCGAGGCTCCCGGAAGAAAAACAACCTACAACACAAGAACTCTTGTTTATCAGCGTGAACTTTCGGATTTTTTTGACAAGGAACTTTTCAATATTTTATACTCATCGGCTGAACCGGTGGAAATGCTCTGTACCTTCAATATATTTGATTATATAAACACAAGCGAATTATCCGACAATCCGATTGTTAACTCACCTATTCATGTAAAACTCGGAATAGCAACAGAAAATGTCTCAAAAAAGGACTTTTTCTCTCTGTATAATTTAATAAATAAATATCATTACATATCCTTTGATTTTTACGACAATTCCGGCTTCGGAAACCAGAATCTAATAGTAATAAAGGATAAAATTGCTGTAATCTGTCCTACGGACGGACACGGAAACATATCCGTTGCCGTAATAATAAACGATCCAGAAAAGGTTCAGACCATTTATGAGCGTACAAAGGCTCTTTTCAGAATAAACCATATGCTCATAATTGCCACTACCGCAAAGGAAATGATGCAGACAGGTTACCGCAGCAGCTTTTACGCATATGGAGATTTTCAGATGTTCATGGCAAGAGGCTTTGAATTTCTTGTACCGCCGGAACTCATTGATTCTATCGTAAAATCAGCCTACGAACAGGGCTTTGACGAATCAACGGAAAAGTTTTTAAGAAAGCTGATAGTAACATGGGATGATATATTTTCAAAGGAAAAAGCGGATTTCTTCATACTTAAATCCACAATACTCAAATATATTGATGACGGAGAATTGTATTTCACAGACATTCTTCACCGTATGTCCGTAAGCGAGAGAGAAGCACATATCAAGCATGTACTTGAAATGTGCAAGAAAAACCCCAATCTTAATTTCTATGTTATTGATGATGAAAATATAAACTATCCTCAGCAGAATTACTATTTTGCCATGTTTAACAATCATAAAAAGCTTTTCCTCAAAAATACAAAGCATTTCTATACCAAAATGGGACCTCAGTTTTACAGCATACTGAACGAATCACTTATAAACAACATTACCGATGCGGTAGCATCTATAAAAGACCTGCCTATATGCACACACTATCCGGCAGAGGCCCTTCAGTCCTTTATGGACAGATACGGCGGTATGGTTTACAAAATGCTTTCACTTAATGAACTTAATGACTTATGCAAATAAAAAAAATCCTGTATTGCATACAACGCAATACAGGATTTTCTTTTCATACGACCTATTATCCGAGCAAATATTTATGCTTATCCTGAATTGTTACAAGAAGAAGCTCAATATTCTTATCAAGGTCGTTATTCTTGGATATATCATATATTCTTACATCATTCAGACGAACCTTGAATCTTGTTCCGCCTAAAGGTAAACATCCTCTGTTTGTACTTTCGTTAAAATCCTTTTCGCTTCTAAATATTGTAAATTTATCCTTATAAGGTGCGGAATTATACGGACAGAATGTTTTACAGTTACCACATTCGTTGCATAAACGGTCAACATGAACTATCTGTTTTCCTACACCTTCAACATTTACAACAACATTGGCTCTGTTGGGACACACATCCACGCAGCATTCGCAAACTACATTGCATGCAAGACATCTGTCGCCTTCAACTGATTTCGGCATTGAAAGAATACCCTTCTTTGCGACTGCCTCTTCCTCTGTCTGCTTTGCCTCTTCGGGAATAACGGCTGTTATCTCTTTTCCTGTTATCTCCTCAACAAATTTCTTTGCATCGGCTATGCCTTCAACAACTGTTGCAGGTCCTCTGAATGCATCTCCGGCAACATATACATTCTGCACATTTGTACAGAAGGAAGGTCTGCCCTTTTTATCAACGGCAATTCCCTGTGCCTCAAAATATTCGCTGTCAACGGCTTCACCTACTGCCGCAATAACCGTATCTGCGTCTATATCATAAAGCTCATCTGTTTCAACAGGACTTCTTCTGCCGCTTTCGTCCGGCTCGCCGAGAACCATCTTTCTCACAGTAAGCTTTCCGTTTTCATGCTTAACCGGTGCGGCAAGCTCAACAAACTTAACTCCGTCATACTGTGCAAGCATAAGCTCCTCTTCATCGGCCGGCATATATTTCTTCGTACGTCTGTATACAATATATACATTTTCAACACCGTCACAGCGTTTTGCGGCTCTTGCTGCGTCCATTGCGGTATTTCCACCACCGATTACGGCTATATTCTTACCGTATCCGGCTGTTTCTCCGGCTTTAACCTTTTTGAGGAATTCTATTACATTAATACTGTCTATATCAAGCTTACCGGGCTTTTCGGCTCCGACACAATAAAGAATATGTGTATAGCCTGCTTCCTTAAGCTCATTTAATGACGGAGCAGGTGTATTAAGCTTAATTTCGGCACCCATTTTTTCCATAAGCTTAATATCGTTGTCGATAGCCTCATCACTTATTCTGAAAGAAGGAATTACGTTTCTTACAATACCGCCGAGCTTGCCTTCCTTCTCGAATATTGTAGCCTTTATTCCTTCTCTTCCGAGGAAGAACGCCGCCGCAATACCTGTCGGGCCGCCGCCGACTATCGCTACATTTTTATCCGATGAAGCCACAGGTGTATCAAGCTTTTCCATTAACTGTGCATATCCGTTTTCAGCCGCAGTAAGCTTTGTTCCTCTTATAAGCACAGACTCTTCATAGAAGTTTCTTGTGCATTTGCTCATACAGCGGTGTGAACAGATTGTTCCCGTAATGAACGGAAGAGGATTTTTAGCCGTAATAACCTCAAGCGCCTCTGTGTAAAGACCTTTTTTACATAATTCTATATATTCCGGAATATCCTGACCTATTGGACAGCCACCCTTACAAGGTGCTGTAAAACAGTTAATAAGCGGAACTTCCTTATCAAGCTTTCTGTTGGGAATAGGTTTAACCGGCTTTACATGGTGAATATCGGTTTTTGCTTTTTCCGAAAGCTCTGCAACCATATCGCAGTTTACACCGTCAAAATCCTTAAACTCGCATTTTTCAAGGCTTTCCGCCATCTGTGTCAATCTCTGGTATCCGCCCGGCTTAAGTATTGTTGTTGCAACGGTAACAGGCCATATGCCTGCCTCAAAAAGCTTATTTATGTTGAAATAATCAGCACCGCCGGAATAGCTTATTCTCATCTTTCCGTCAAACGCCTTTGAAATTCTGTTTGCCATTTCTATTGTTAAAGGATAAAGAGCCTTTCCGCTCATATACATTTCTTCGGAAGGAAGCTCTCCGGCCTTGACATCAACCGGGAATGTATTTGAAAGCTTAAGACCGAACTCAAGCCCGTTGTCCTCTGCAAGCTTTTTAAGCCGTGTAAACATAGGAATTGCGTCTTCATACTGCAAATCCTCATTGAAATGATGTTCATCAAAGGCTATATAGTCATAGCCCATTGAATCAAGTGTTTCTCTTGCCGTTTTATAGCCCAGAAGAGTAGGATTGCATTTAACAAAGGTATTAAGCTTTTTCTCTGTGATAAGATATGAAGCTATTCTTTCGATTTCATCGGGAGGACAGCCATGAAGTGTCGAAAGCGTTACACTACTGCATATATTAGGTGAAATTTTACTTATAAGCATTCCTTTATCGGGAAATGCCTCTCTTAAAATAGCCTTATAGCCAATCCAATAAGGCAATGTTTCCGCATTTTTTAATCCATCTATAAATTTATCTACCTTTTCACCCTTTATGCCCTTAAGGTCATAGCCGACACTCATGTTGAACACAACTCCGTCAACGTCACCGATTCCGAGTGCATCGCTTAGAACCTTTATAAGCATCCATGCCTTAACATATTCGTCCACTGCCTGTGTAACCGTAAGCTCTGTTGACCACTCGCAGTTATAGCCTTCGTCGTCGGCAAGAATACAAGGTCTTGCTATACACTTTGCAAGCTCATCTCCGTCCATCTCCTGTACGGTTTTAAGCTCAAAAAATCTTGCTCCGGCAAAATATGCCGCAATTATATTCTGTGCAAGCTGTGTATTGGGGCCTGCCGCAGGGCCAAACGGTAAATCAAGCTTTTCTCCGAATATGCTTAATGCTTTGTCGTTGTTCTTTTTATAAAAACGATGAACTCCGAAAATCGTTCCGTTTGCCTTATATTCCTTCAATGCCCAGCTTAAAAGCTGTCTTAATGGAATAGGTGTCATTTTTTCACCCATGTTTATCTCTCCTTTATCAATAAATAATCAGCCGTTAATCTTTTTCCATAAATCCTTTGAGGCTTTAAGTATTTCTGCATTTATTTTTTCTTCGTCAATTCCGACGAGCTCTCTGTCCTTCATAAGAACTTTGCCGTTTGCAACGGTTGTTATACAGTTTCTGCCGTTCATGCCGAATATCATATGTCCATCAATATTCTTATCGGAGAACGGTGTATACGGCTTATATTCCATAACGATTATATCTGCCGCAGCTCCGGCTTTAAGAATACCGATAGGTTCGTCAAAATATCTCGCTCCTATTGCGGCATTATTCTTAAAGAGCATATCCGTTGCTTCGCACCAGCCGACATTAGGCATTCCGGCATTATGTCGCTGTATTGCAAGAGCGGCCTTAAGGCTTTCGAGCATATCATGTGTATATGCGTCTGTGCCAAGACCAACCAATATGTCCTTCTTAAAAAAGTCAAGCACAGGTGAACAGCCAACCGCATTGCCCATATTTGATTCGGGATTGTTCACAACCATTGTATCAGTTTCTCTTATAAGCTCCATTTCAGCTTCATTTACATGTATACAGTGTCCAAGAATTGTTTTAGAGCCAAGAATTCCTTTATCATAAAGTCTTTCAACAGGACGCTTTTTGTACTTCTCCCAAGTATCCTCAACATCGTTGGGGCCTTCCGAAACATGAATATGGAAACCTGTCATTCCATTGTTCATTTCAACGCATTTTTCAAGCGTTTTATCAGAAAGCGTGAACGGTGCATGCATGCCGAACATAGCCTTAAGCATACCGTCAGGCTCAGTTATCGTATGTTTAATAAAGTCATAGTTTTCCTTCATTGCCTGTGAACATTTGAATTCGCCGTCTCTATCGCTAACCTCATAGCACAGACAGCTTCTTACTCCCAACTCCTTTGCGACATCGGCTATTTCAAAGAGGGATCCTGGTATATCGCAATAGCTTGCATGATGATCAAAAATAGTAGTAACACCATTTTTTATACACTCTATATATGTTGCATAGGCAGATGCTCTTGTGCCTTCAAGATTGAGCTTTCTGTCCAAATTCCACCACATACCGTCGAGTACTTCATAGAAGTTAGTCGGATTATATCCGTTTATCGAAAGTCCTCTTGCAAGCGCACTGTAAATATGCGTATGGGCATTTATAAAAGCCGGCATTATAACATTGCCGTGTGCGTCTATTATTTCAGCATTGGGATATTTAAGCTTAAGTGTAAGATCGTCACCAACCTCAACTATTTTATTTCCCTCAACAACAACACCGCCGTCCTCAAAATAAGGATTTTCGTTGTCTCTTGTGATAAGTCGTCCGTTTGTAACCAGAAACATATTTATATCCCTCCCATATCCGAGTTTTTTAATCTGAAAAATATTTTTAATCAATAAATAAATTTTATAATATTTTCATAAAAAAAGCAATGCAAATAAGGTTATATTAGGGTATTTGTAAACGTTGAAATATATGTTATACTCATATTGCAGAAAACGGAGGTATTTTAAATGCTAAGATTCAACAATGACTACAACGAAGGAGCTCACGAAAGCATACTCAAAAAGCTTGCCGAAATAAACATGAACCAGATCGGCGGCTATGGCGAAGACGAATACTGCGATGAGGCAAGAGATATTATAAAAAAATTATGTGACGCTCCCAGTGCGGACGTTCATTTTCTCGTAGGCGGAACACAGACAAATCTTACTGTAATAGCAGCGGCATTAAGACCATATCAATGTGCCGTCTGTGCAACAACCGGACACATAAACGTACACGAAACAGGTGCAATCGAGGCAACAGGACACAAGGTTTTTGCCGTTCCTTCGGATAACGGAAAGCTTACCGCCAAAATGATAGAAGAGGTTTACAACAAGCATTGGTCAGATGATGCACATGAGCATATCGCACAGCCCAAGCTTGTATACATATCCGAATCAACGGAAATAGGCACGATATATACCAAAAAGGAGCTTGAGGAAATATATGCCGTATGCAAAAAATGCGGTATGTATCTTTTCGTAGACGGTGCAAGGCTTGCCTATGCCCTTGCAAGCGAAAAGAACGACCTTGATTTTAAAACAATAGCCGCAAACTGCGATGTATTTTATATAGGCGGAACAAAATGCGGTGCATTGTTCGGAGAGGCTGTTGTCATTACAAACGATACTCTTAAACAGGATTTCCGATACATGATTAAGCAGAAGGGCGGAATGCTCGCCAAAGGCTGGCTTTTAGGCGTTCAGTTCTCGGAACTTCTCCGTGACGGACTTTATTTAAAGCTTGCGGAAAGAGCGGACAGGCTTGCAATAAAAATAAGAAATGAGGCTTTGGAAAACGGCTATAAGCTTTACTATGACAGCTATACAAACCAGCAGTTTTTCGTTATGTCAAACAAAACCTATACCGAATTGAGCAAAAAATATGTTTTCTCAACAGAGGCAAAGCCGGACAACGACCACATTGCGGTTCGTATATGCACAGACTGGGCAACAAAAGAGGAAAACGCAGACCAATTAATAAAGGATATGGCTATCTATAAATAAAGGAGGAATTTTATGAAACTCGGTGTTATCGGCGGAGCCGGACTTCTCGGCTCAACCTCTGCGTATCTTGCGGGCATGAAGGGCTATCTTGACGAAATCAAGCTTGTTGACATCAAGGAAAACCTTGCCAAATGTCATGTAATGGATATGGGACAGGCATTTGCGGCTTTTTCAAAAACAAAGGTCAGCTATGCCGAATATAAGGATCTCAGCGATTGCGACATAATTCTGATTTCCGCAAGCATACCGGAGCGAAAGGTAAGCGACAGAATGGAATATCTCCGTGACAACATGAAGATAGTAAAGCCCATATGCGAGCAGATAAAAGCCAACTGCAAAGAGGCTGTCATAATAAACGCAACAAATCCCGTTGACATATTCAACTATATCATATGGAAAGTTCTCGGCTGGGACAGAAAGAAAATTCTCGGCTTTAACGGAAACGACACCTACCGTCTTAAATGGGCAACAGCAGAAATAACAGGTAAGGAATTCAGCAAAATAGACGGCTTCTGTATCGGAGAGCATGGAGCCAACAAAATAAACCTCTATGATCAGATGACCTATGACGGAAAAGCTCTCGTTCTTTCGGATGCAGACAAAAAGGCAATCGAGGACGTAACGGCAAACTTCTTTGCGGAATTTCAGGCTCTCGACAGCGGAAGAACCTCCGGTTGGACTTCTTCAATAAACATAGAAGAACTCATTGAAGCCGTTGCAACAAATTCCGGAAAGAAAATAGAATGTTCTTCTGTTCTTTTAGGTGAATACGGCTATGAGGATGTATCCTTCGGAATACCTGTTTCAGTCGGAAAAGAAGGTATAATCAGCTATGAGCTTCCCGAACTTACCATTGAACAGAAAAACAGACTTGACGAAATCGCAAAAACAATGAAGGAAACCTTAAATAAAATAGATTTCTAAAAAAGAATCGGCGGCAGACAGGTCTTAACCTGTCTGCCGCCGCTGTTTTATCTGTTTGATGCCACATGGAAAAGAAACCAAGGCAATATACCGCTTAAAACCGATAAACCTATAAACATAACAGCAGCCATTTTGTTACAAAGCGAATCATCAACGCCTTTGTAAGGTTCTGATTTTTTGTTATAAATATATTTCATTGACAGTCTGTTAAATAACAGTAACGCAACAAAAGAAACTGCCTCTATAAAACGATACAACAATACAGCATTTCCATATGTAATTTTGGGCGGCACAATCGCTATGTTTACAACTTCAATAGCAAACGATACTATGTACCAGATTATTTTAGGCTTTAATTTGAAAATATCAGTGTCTTTCTTAGAAGGTTCTTTCACGACCATGCACATTATCTTAAGCATCGAACCAATATTAATAAAATTTAATATCTCACGCCAAAACGGCATTATATTCGAAGACTTTACTCCATAATGAAAAGGTTCTATTTTATATGGTTGTACATAACAACAAACACTATAATTCAGATGGTCAAACCCAATAACACAAACCATAAGCATCGATATAACAGATATGACAAATAAAAGCTTGTCATAAAACTGTTCTTTTTCATTGCTGTCATCAATGGGAATATATTTAAGGTTTTTATCATCTGAGCTGTTCAAGGTTGATTCTCCTCTGCCAAATCATGTATTAGCTTGAATAAATACCGGAATTATTATATTTATGCCCCATATTGCAATGACTAAGCAAATCGTAACAATAGTTAAAAATTTCTTATCAACGCCCATATAAGGCATAGACTTTTTTCTGTAAACAATATGAAAAGAAACAAGATTAAATACAGTTGCCAATGCACAGAAAATTACACCTGTAATTCTATATTGATATATAATTTGCGGAAGTTCTAAGCTTTTGGGAACAATCTGAAAACTTATTATATTAGACATTATCAGAACGACAATCCATACAGCTTGGCTCACGATATTTTTATTTATTACATCTCCCGACTTATTTTTAGGTGTTGGTGTAACCCTATAAAATATATGCCCCATAGCAATAGCTTTAAGAAAGCAGTTAATTATATATATAAATTTTTCCCTTCTGAAATAGTCCAATTCAACTTTAACATACTTAGATTGCATATACCAAAACAATACATAAATAAATCTGTCTACCGCAACCGTAATAATTAAAAATATTGATATTGCAGATATGACAAATAAAAGCTTGTCATAAAATTGTTCTTTTTCATTGCTGTCATCAATGGGAATATATTTAAGGTTTTTATCATCTGAGCTGTTCAAGGGTGATTCTCCCTTCGCCATTAAACAAATGCCAACCTATTATTTATACCAGCTTTATCCTTTTTCCATCCGTCTTTGACGTTATAACGCCTATCCTCTGTGCAGAAGGCACTGCCGTTTTCAGCTCCTCATAAAATCTGTCTGCGTCCGTTTCATCAACGGCAATAAGCAGTCCTCCGGCTGTCTGTGGATCGAAGAGCATATCCTGTATATAAAGTTCGGTATTTCCTTCATCTACATAGCTTTCCGCATAGTTTCTGTTGCGGTAAAGTCCTTCCGGGAGCACTCCCATTTTCGCCAATGACTTTGCTTCTTCTATAAGGTCAATGTCAGCCGTATATATTTCCGCATTTACCTCCGAGCCCTGAACCATTTCCAGAAGATGTCCCATAAGGCTGAAACCAGTTACATCTGTGCAGGCATGTATCTTGTATTTTATCATAACATCTCTTGCACTCTTGTTCAAGGTTGTCATAATCGAATATGCAAGCTTTTCGCTCTCTTTTGAAACTATTTCTGCCTTCATGCCTGTCGTGAGTATGCCTATACCGATAGGCTTTGTAAGAAACAGCACATCTCCGACCTTTGCACCGCTGTTGGTTATGACCTTATCAGGATTTATAAAGCCCGTTACCGCCAGACCATATTTAGGCTCTTCATCAAATATCGAATGTCCTCCGGTTATTATTACGCCTGCCTCATATGCCTTATCATAGCCGCCTCTCAATATCTCATGCACATGCTCCTTATCCATGGACTTAGGCACAGCCATTATATTAAGTGCAAGCTTTGGCTCTCCGCCCATGGCATATATATCGGACATGGCATTTACCGCCGCTATCTGTCCGAAGATATACGGATCATCGGCTATCGGCGGAAAGAAATCCACCGTCTGCACAATAGCCGTATCGTCATTTATTTTATAAACCGACGCATCATCGCTTTTATCGAAGCCCACAAGCAGTCTTTCGTCCTTAACAACCTTTATATCCGACAAAAGCTGTGCAAGAACTCCTGCTCCTACCTTTGCTCCACAGCCGGCACAGCTTGCCAGCTTTGTAAGCTTTATATTATTATCCATATTTAATCCTCCTTAAGTGCAAGACACGCCTCAAGAACTCCGCCGCCGACCGCAAGTGCCTTGTCCGAAACACAGTAGCAATGTTCTATTTTGCATCTCGGATCGACATCTCCGCTTTTCATACCCCTAAAAACAGGCGTATTTTCGGGAAGTATTCCTCTCAGCACTCCGCCTATAAGGCATCTGACAGGCTCATCATCAACATATGCCACAATCTGTCCTGCATCAACAACATCACCTATGCAACATACAGGTCTGAAAACTCCGTCCTTTACGGCTCTTATTATTCTTTCGACCGTATAACCGCCTATGTTTCCCGGAACACCTGTGTTTTCTGCCGCAAAACCTTCCTTTATCACTCTGCCAAGATAATGTCCTCTCTGTGTTTCGATAACCGCATGGCAGTCCTTTCCGGCACAATAGCCCGGACCGACGGCAATTACAACAGGTGCGTCTGTTATTTTTGTTCCGACATTTCTTTTGGCAAGCACTGCATCAATAAGGAAATCCGGCTTAAAAAGCTTGACACTTTCAGCCTTTTCATCTGCCATAACCGCAATGTTTCCTTCTTTTATTATCTCCAATGCCTCTTCTGTATTTTCTGCCTTAAACGCCGTAACGTCTTCAACCTTCATGCTTCCGTTCACAAGTGCCTGTGAAAAACAGACCGTTCTTCTTATTGCCGTAGGATGCTCAATATCCAGCATAACTATATCAAATTTAGCATGCTTAAGTCTTAATGCTATTCCGGAGGCAATATCTCCTGCACCTCTTATTACCGCAAACATACCAATCTTCCTTTCATTATCTCGCCTGCATAAACAGGCTTATTTATATAACAGGCAATATTCTTTGCTGTTTCCATATCTTTTTCTGTTTCGACCTGATTTATGACTATAATGTCACCGAGCTTTTCCTCGTTTATTACCTCTGCCGCCGTCTGTGGAGAAACGATGTCAGTTATATTACCTTGAACGATTTCTGCATAAAGCTCCGGTCTGTGACAGACCTCGGAAATTTTTCTGCCTATTCCGCTTATGCCGACAACCAGTATAACCTTATCTGTACCATTCGGTATAACAGGCTCATAATCGTTATGTGCCTTAAGCGGCATATGTTTTGAGCCGTCTGCCTCAGCAATGACGTAATCGGCAAGCCTGATAAGTCTTTCAAAGGGAATGTCCGACGAAGTAAGCTTATTGTTTTCTGCCGTTTTTCCTATACATACAACATTTTCATTCCTAAAAGCATCTAATATGTCTTTCTCTGACGGTGATACAAGTGTTATAATATTTTTCGGAGGATATATATGTGTAGTTGTACATATGATTACCTTTCCTTTTTGGGAAAGCTCCTTTGCAAGCTTAAGCATAAGCGTTGTTTTGCCTCCACTGCCTATTATTGCAGTAATTCCTTTTTTAATATCCAGAATATCAGAGAGCATAACAACCACCGCCAATCATTATTTTAATAAAAGAATAACACCTTTAAGGAGTGTTGACAATGGAAAACCAATCAAACGATTTAAGTGCAAAAATAAGAATACATTTCTTTACAACCGACAAATGCTTCGGCCCCGGCATATATGAACTGCTCGAAAATGTTCGTCAATACGGCTCTCTGCGTTCTGCCGCCACAAGCATGAACATGGCATATTCAAAGGCATGGAAAATGGTCAAGCTCTGCGAGGAAAATCTCGGCTTTAAGCTGCTTATTTCGACAACAGGCGGAAAAAACGGAGGAGGAGCACAGGTAACGGACGAAGCATTGCAGTTTATGCAGACATATAACGAATACTGCCATGAAATACGAGAGTTTTCCAATAAATTACTGAAGGAAAAATTCAGTTTTTACAAAAACAATTAAATTTGCAACCATGTTCATTATTTTCTGTATATATAAGTGAAGGGCAAAAGGAGGAAGATAAATGAATTCAGAGGACAAAAGCATTATATCTCTTTTCTTCAGCCGTTCCGAGAGAGCTATCACCGCCGTTAGCAATAAATACGGTTTATATTGCGGAAAAATAGCAATGAACATACTTCAAAACGAAGCCGACAAGGAAGAAACTCTAAACGACACATGGCTTAAGGCATGGAACACAATTCCGCCGCAAAATCCAAATCCGCTTAAAACCTATCTCGGAATGCTGACAAGAACAATAGCAATAAACCGATACAGCTATTACAAAGCACAAAAAAGAAACGGCAGCTTTGATATTCTGCTTTCGGAGCTTGAGGATGTAATACCGTCCTCAAGGGCCGAACAGGAATATGAGGCAGGAGAAATATATAAAAGCATAAACGAATTTCTCAAAAAGACTGACAAAGCCTCACGCATAATTTTTGTGAGAAGATATTACTATGCCGATTCAATAGCCGACATAGCCAAGTTTTTCGGTTTCAGTGAAAGCAAGGTAAAATCATCATTATTTCGGACTCGCACAAAATTAAGAGATTTTCTTGAAAAGGAGGGTATTGAAATATGACAGGAGAAGATTTATTCAGGGAAATAGGAAAAATAGACAACAAGTTTATACAAGAGGCTGACAATTGCTATGCAAAGCACGATTTCAAACGCTATGCTGCCATAGCTGCCTGTATTATAATCGCTACTGTAACTGCATTAAATTCAAACTCTGTTCAAGCGGCAATAAAACGGTTATTCTCATTCATACCGGGTATCGCAATAACCGAAGAAACCGAGGATAGCAAAAACGAAATCCTTTATTCTATGGACGGAGAAGAACAAACACAAACCGATGGAAATGTTGAATTTACATTGATGAACGCATACGTTACAAGCTCATATATAGACATAATGTGGAAAGCAACTCTTAACTTCAATGACGAAAGTAAAGATAACGAAACAGTAACCGAGCTTGCGGAAAAATACGGCTATTCGGATTATATAAAGCCCAACGAAGAAGCAATGTTTCCTATTCCGGATCTTTATTCGACCGTAACCATAGGCAATGCCATATATCCTTATACAGAAAACACAAGTGCCGGAGGTTCACCGACAGAGCAGACCTGTATAACAAGAATAGAAAATATTGAAAACGATATAGCTGTATACGGCGTAAATATGCCCGTAACAATTACATTCTGCGATATGACGTTTGATATACATTTCAAGCCTATACAATATTATGACTCGGTAGATGAAATAGGCCCTACGGCAATGCACAACAACATATCCGTTACCGCAATGCCCACATGGTCTGAAAATAAGCTTACAATAAAGCTTTACTCACTTAATTACAGTGAATTTTTGCAGGTATACGGCTATTATGATGATTTAAAAGCTGATGCAACATTACCGTATATAATAATAAAAGGAAACACAATACAGGCACAGGTCTTAAGCGGTGACGGTACCGAATTTGAATTTGATTTAAGCGGACTTGACATAACTGATGAGGATAAAAAATCGGCAATTCTCCATATTCCGGTAATATCCGTAGGAAACCATGAAAGCGTCACCTTAGATATAAACGTAAATAATGACGGCACAATAGACCACCCTGACAAAATCAGCTTTAAATACTGTGATGTAGACATTATTTCGATGTGGATAAACAAAAATAACCCAGATAACGAAATAACAATGACCTACCGTATACAAAAGAAATCCGACAACATAGGCTTGTGCAATTTCACTGTAGCTTCGCTCAACAACAAATCTTCCGGTATAGGAACTTGGAAACAGACATCTGATAACACAGACATTGAAGCAATGGGATTTCACAATGATGATGTTCCATCGAAAAAATGTAAACATATAACATTTACATTTCCAATCTACACTCTTTACGATGAATATGTTTTTGCGTTAAATTAAAATAAACAAAAAGCGGCTCTGATTTCTGTAAGCACAGTTTCAGAGTCGCTTAATTTTGCACAAAAATAACATTGATTTTATATCATTAATAATTAACAATATACACATTCATTAATATATAGTATAATTAACATAAAATATTAACATATTTAATTATATGGGGAGGTTTTTATAATGGGAGTAATGGAGCTTTTATCACTTAAAGGCAAAAACGCACTTATAATCGGCGGAAGCAAAGGTCTTGGTGAAGGTATTGCAAAAGGTCTTGCGGAAGCAGGTGCAGCTGTTGTTGTATCCAGCCGTAATCAGGCTGATTGCGATAAAGCAGCAGAAATGATTGCATCATCAACAGGCGGAACAGCATTAGGCATAGCTGCTGACATTTCAACAAAAGAAGGCGTTGACAGTCTTGTAAATGCCATGATTGAAAAACTCGGTCATATCGACATACTTGTAAACAGTGCCGGCGTAAATATAAGAAAGCCTGCTATCGAGTATACAGTTGAGGACTGGGATAAGGTTCAGGACGTACAGCTTAAGGGCGTATTCCTTGCCTGCCAGGCAGTCGGAAAGCACATGATCGAAAAAGGCATTCACGGAAAAATCATCAACATTTCTTCCATTAACGCAAGAGTAGTTGCCCGTCCCAATATAGTTTCATATGTTGCCGCAAAGGGTGCTGTTATGCAGATGACAAAGGCTCTCGCCGTTGAATGGGCACAGTACGGCATTTGTGTAAATGCAGTTGCTCCCGGCTTCTTCGAAACAGCAATGACAAAGGTTCTTTTTGAGGATCCTGCAACAAGAGAGGAAATGTTCAGACATATTCCTGTTAAACGCTTCGGAAACGCAGACACAGACCTTGCCGGAATGGCAGTTTATTTCGCATCTGACGCATCTAACTACACAACAGGTCAGATAATCTATATCGACGGTGGCTATACATCAATCTAATACATAACAAAAGGCGGAAGTTTAAACTTCCGCCTTTATTTTTATAAATTCAATTTATTTATTATACCGGATAATACGCCTGCAACCGGCCATATTATCCAACTTCTGCCCCAATCTCCGGTTATAAAGCTATATGCAAGATATATTCCGACAACAACGGTCCAGTATATGCTCACAAGCCTACTGTTTTTCTTATTTAAAAACTTTTTCTGTTTTTCATAATCCCCTTCTTCAAGTATCTTCTGAAAACCACCCCATATTATTGATGTTTTTACTATAATACGCACACCCAATGCAACCAATACAAGCGTAATCGGGACGCCCAATACAACAAAAGGATTTTCTTCACCGACAAATCCTACAACAAAAAATATCGGTATTGCCGAAACTACACAAAGCGTTATTCCCAAAACCATATGCATTGTATGCATTCTATAATACTTTTCCTTTTTCTCTCCAACCATTCCCGTAACACCGTATTCGGTATCAATAAGCTCTGTATCAAGATATTCATATTTATTTGCTTTCATTCCGCTTATTATAAACAATGCAACAGCAACAGCAATCATTGCAAGTAACACCGAAACTCCTACCATTGCTGTCTGTTCTTCTGAAAATGACAAAGTGCCTGCTTCTGATAAAACAGCAAGAACAATAAGCGGTATTGGAGCCAAAATGCAAATAAGTACACCTATAGAAATATACGTAGCTATACTCTGAGTTATATTGAGAAACTCATTAGCATCTTCCATAGATACATATTTCAATTCTTCCGACTTTTCTCCTGTTTCTATATATTCATCTTTTTCGTTTTCAAGCTCGTCCTTAAGAAGATAATCTGTACTGACACCAAAAATCTGCGAAAGCTGTATTATTTTATTAATATCGGGAATCGATTGAGCTCCCTCCCACTTTGAAACAGATTGTCTGCTTACATTAAGCTTTTCCGCAAGCTGTTCCTGTGACAGGCCGTGTTGTTTTCTCAACGCAATAAGTTTATCCGCAAAAATCATTTTCATCTCTCCTTATATCTGTTTTATGGATATAGTATATAAATTCTCTCCGTTGCATTCCATAAAGCAGACTTTACAATTCCGCAACAAGCGGTTGCGATTCCGATTTTATGCGATTTATGGCAATTATATCATATTATTTTTAATATAACAAAGGCGGTTTTATTGATTGATATATAAAAACCGCCTTTACTTTATTTTATTTTATGTTGTTGATAAAAGCTTTTTAAATCTGCCTTCACCTCATCGGAAAGCATAGTCTTCTTTACTCCGCATACAGCTCCTTCAAGTGCCATAAGCCGATGAATACACGCCGATTCATCAATCTTCTGTATTCTGAGCCATGCATCCTTAGCACCGATTTTCTTTAAATCATCAACAGTATTTACTCCGACCTCATTAAGCTGTTGTTCGACTTTCTTTCCTATATTGGGAAGTTCCGATAATTCACCCATATATAAAGCTCCTTGCAAATAAAATTTTAAAGCTTTCCAAGTCTTTTCAGCATTGTTTTTTTAACTGCATTGAATATGTTTTCATAGCCTGTACATCTGCAAAGATGTCCTGAAAGAAGTTTTTTTAATTCGTCATCTGTATATTCTCTGCCGGATTCGAGTATTTCAAGGGCCGTCATTATAAATCCCGGCGTGCAGAAACCGCACTGAACAGCACCTTCATCAATAAATGCCTGCTGAATATCCGAAAGCTCTCCGTTAGGGCCGAGAAGTCCTTCGACTGTCTTTATCTCCTTGCCGTCCGCCCATATGGCAAGATATATACATGAATTAAAGCACTCTCCGTCAATAAGCACGTTGCAGGCGCCGCATTCGCCGACCTCACAGCCTTTTTTTACCGATGTAAGGCGGTAATCGTTTCTGAGCATATCTGTAAGAGAAGCTCTTACATCAACAACCGTTTCGGTATACTTTCCGTTAATTGTACATTTAACAAGCTTTCTCTGCATCAGATTTCACCTCCTGCAAGCCTTACAGCCTCTGTCATTGCACGCTTTGACAGCTCTTCGATAAGCTGGAGTCTAAGCTCCTTTGACGCTCTCCAGCTTGTTCTGGGATTTACGTCATCAAGTGCTTTTTTTGCAAATACCGCAATATTTTCCGCTGTTGCCTCTTTGCCGTTCAAAAATTCCTCTGCACTTTTTGCCCTTATGGGAACCGGAGCGGCAACGCCATAGGCAATTCTTGCGGAAACTATCGTTTTTTTATCGTCCGAAAGCTTAACATTGGCTGAACAGCCGGTTGTTGCAATGTCCATTGCGTTTCTCATTGCATACTTTATATAATGTCCGTAATAATTTTCGTAGCTTTCTTTTTTAATCAATATTGATGTAAGCAGTTCTCCATGCTTAAGATCGACCTTTCCGGCACTTATATAAAAATCATGTATCGGAACTGTTCTTACACCATCCGGACCTGTTATCTCCATAATGGCATCATAGGCATGAAGTGTTGATGCCGAATCGGCAGATGTAACGCCGTTGCAGGTGTTTCCGCCTATCGTACCGATATTTCTTATCTGTGGGCCGCCGACCATGTCAACAGCCTCTCCGAGAACATTTATATATTTCTGTATTATCGGATTTTTTGTTATATGCGAAAAGCTTGTAAGCGGACGAATACGGATTGTTCCGTCCTCCTCCATTGTAACGCCTCTGAGCTCATCAAGTCCGTAAATGCTGACAAGCTCACAGCCGGCGAGCTTTCCTTCTCTCATTTTTATAAGAACGTCGCTTCCTCCGGCAATTATTACCGCCTCGGGATGCTCCGTAAGAAGCTGAACCGCATTTTCAACGGATTCCGCTTCGTATAAAGCCTTTATATCATACATCTGACAGCACCTCCTTTAAATAAGTCCTTCTTCTTTAAAACGCACAAACAGCTTATGCGGATTTAAAGGAAGCTCATTTACCGAAACACCTGTTGCGTTAAGAAGTGCATTTCTTATTGCCGGAGCCGCCGGAACAGCCGGAGGCTCGCCGAGTGCCTTTGTTCCGTATGCACTTGTCGGCTCATAGTTTTCCACAAATTCAGCCTCAAGATGGGGATGATCCATTATTGTGGAAAGCTTATAATCAAGAAGGTTATTGTTGAGCGGTTTGCCTGTCTTAGGATCATAAAGCATTTGTTCGCTCAAAGCATAGCCGATAGCCATACTCATTCCGCCATGCACCTGTGCCGCCGCAAGCTGTGGATTGATAAGCTTTCCGCAGTCATGCACATTGACAATATCAAGCACCTTTATTTTGCAAAGCGGTATATCCACCTCTATCTCCGCAAAACAACAGCCAAATGAATAAGCATTTGATTTACACTGATATGTACTCTCAGCCGTAATATGCTCACAGTTTGTTACGCTGTAAAGAACCTCTGTCGAAAGCTCGCCAAGCGTCATAAGCACCTTGTTATCTGTTGTACGGACAATGTTTCCGTCCTTTATGTCAAGATTATAAACGGGCATTCTTGTAAGCTCATTTGCATGCTTAAGTATTTTTTCCTTAAGCAGCTCCGCCGTCTGTCTTATTGAAAAGCCGGCAACATAGGTCTGTCTTGAGGCATATGAGCCTGTACCGAATGGCGTTACGTCCGTATCCTGTGTGGATATAACATGAACGTCTTCAAACTTAATTCCCAGTGTTTCCGATGCCATCTGTGCAAATGCCGTATCGGAGCCCTGGCCTATTTCCGTTTCGCCTATCTGGAGCTGTATCGAGCCGTCCTGATTGAGCACCATACGGCATGAGCTTGTTTCAAGCGATATGGGCCAAACGGCAGTATTATACCAAAATATTGACATACCGATTCCACGGCGTATAGGCCCTGTCTGGTTTTTATATTTTTCAAGCTTTTCGTCCCAATGGATATATTCCCTGCCCTTTGCAATACACTGGTTAAGGCTGTCGAAGTAATTTACGTTCTTGGAGAACGGATCGGTAAAGCCGACCTCCATCATATTTTTCTGACGAAGCTTAATTGAATCAAGCTTTAATGCCTTTGCTATATCCTCAACATGGCTTTCCATTGCAAAGGTTATCTGCGGAATGCCATATGCACGCATAGCTCCAGCTGTTGCCCTGTTTGTATATATCGTATATGCGTCGGCCTGTGATGCCTTGCTTCTGTATATCTGCGAAAATGCCGAAATGCCCTTTGCGGCAATACTGTGGCCATGCGATGTATATGCTCCCTGATTTGAGAAGGACTCGCATTTTCTCGCAACAAAGGTTCCGTCCGGACGTGCATAGGTTATAAGATGAACTCTTATAGCATGACGTACACGGTTGCAGGCAAAGGTTTCCTCTCTTGTCATATCCAGCTTAACGGCTCTGCCTCCGACCTGTGTTGTAAGATAAGCACAAAGCGGCTCATAAAGTGCGTCCTGCTTGTTTCCGAAGCCGCCGCCGATATAGGGCTTTATTATTCTTACCTTGCCCCAAGGAATACCGAGTGCCTGACCGACAATTCGTCTTATAATATGAGGAATCTGTGTTGAAGAAACAACGACAATTCTTCCCTGCTCCATATAGGAATAGCATATATGGTTTTCAATATGACAGTGCTGAACCGTTGCCGTATCATACCAGCCTTCGAACTTTATAAGGCCTTCCTCTTTTATTGCCTCATCATAATCGCCGTTATAAATCTGTGTATGGTTAAGTATATTGTTTTTATATTCTTCGTGAATCTGAGGTGCTCCGTCCTGCATTGCCTCAATCTGGTCAAGTACAAAAGGATATTCCTCATATTCCGCCTTAATGGCTCTTATTGCCCGGTTTGCCGCAACCTCATCCTCGGCAATTACAGCCGCAACGTCATCTCCGTAATATCTTACTCTGCTTGTAAGCAGAAGTCTGTCGGCAACGTCCTGATGTGCCGGATCGGTTGACCAGGGGTGTCCTGCCGTAGGGAATTTATACTGCGGTACATCGAAGCAAGTAATTATTTTTACTACTCCGGGAATTTTTTCTGCTTCAGAGGTATCAATAGACTTAACAACTCCATTAGCTATTGTCGATCTGAATACCTTGGCAACAAGCATATTCTTTTCAGCAAGATCATCGGTATATTTTGCTCTACCCGTAACCTTTTCATAAGCATCAACTCTTTTTTCGCTTACACCAACAGCCATTATACTCACCTCTCATATTAATTTATAGTTATAGTTGGTTAAATTATATCATTATTCAAATAATAAATAAAGTTTTTAGCCAATATGTCGTAATTCTAAATTTAGGATAACGCTTTTACTGTGATTTACGGCTTTATTTTCTTGATAATAAGCGGTATAAATGGTAACATTAACTATATATCTATTAACAGACCGGAAGTGATAACCATGTCATTAATTACTATAAACGGAACTCAATACAATGTAACCGAAAACATAAAGCTAATGCCGTTTTTAAGGGATAATCTTCATCTTACGTCCGTAAAAAACGGCTGTAACGAAGGTGCATGCGGAACCTGTACGGTCATAATCGACGGAAGAGCCATGAAGGCATGTGTGCAGAAAACCGCAAATCTTGACGGAAAAACCGTAATAACCTGCGAAGGCTTGTCTGACCGTGAAAAGGACGTATACAGCTATGCCTTTGCCAAGGTCGGAGCTGTGCAGTGCGGCTTCTGCATACCGGGAATGGTCATGTGTGCAAAGGCACTTATCGACAAAAATCCAAATCCGACAAAGGCTGATGTAAAGCTTGCAATCAAAAACAATATATGCCGCTGTACCGGATATGTAAAAATAGAAGAGGCTATATTGCTTGCCGCAGATATTTTCAGAAATAATACGGAAATAAAAGCCGGCTGTTCAAACGGCAGTATCGGAGAAAACATAATCCGTATAGACGCTCTCGAAAAAGCAATAGGCACAGCCAAATATGCCGATGATTACTATATGGAAAATATGCTCTACGGTTCGGCATTAAGGAGCGAATATCCGAGAGCAAAGGTACTCTCTATTGATATTTCCGAGGCATTGGCACTTGACGGAGTTATTGCTGTTATGACTGCCGAAGATCTGCCCGGAGCAAAAAAGGTCGGCCATATTAAAAAGGACTGGGACGTTATAATTCCGGTCGGCGGAATAACTCATTATTTAGGCGACGCAATAGCTCTTGTTGCCGCCGAAAGTCCCGAAATACTTGAAGAGGCAAAGAAAAAAATAAAGGTTGAATATGAGGTTCTCAAAGGAGTATTTTCTCCGGCAGAGTCCATGGCAGAAAATGCACCGTTATTGCATGAAAATGGAAATCTTCTTTCCTACGAGCATTTGGTTCGCGGAGATGCCGACAAGGTTATTGCCAAAAGCAAATATTCCGTAACAAATCATTACAGTGTGCCGTTTACCGAGCACGCATTTATGGAGCCGGAATGTGCCGTTGCCTTTCCGGAGGACGGCGGAATACACATAATAAGCGGTGATCAGGGAATATATCAGACACAGAAGGAATGTGCCGAAGCAACCGGATTACCGAAAGAGAAAATACGAGTATCGGCGGCAATGGTCGGAGGCGGATTCGGCGGCAAAGAAGATATGAGTGTTCAGCACCATGCGGCTCTGCTTGCACAAAAAACAGGCCGTCCCGTAAAGGTTCGTCTTACAAGAGCCGAAAGCATTCTTATTCACCCAAAACGCCATGCAATGGAAATGGATTTCACGACAGCCTGTGACGAAAACGGTTATCTTACGGCAACGAAGGCTGTTATTATATCCGATACCGGAGCTTATGCAAGTCTTGGCGGCCCTGTTCTCCAAAGGGCATGTACTCATGCGGCAGGCCCATATAATTATCAGGTAATCGACATAACCGGAAAGGCATATTACACAAACAATCCGCCAGCCGGAGCTTTCCGAGGCTTTGGCGTTACTCAAAGCTGTTTTGCAACCGAATGCAACATAAATCAGCTTGCGGAGCTTGTAGGTATATCACCTTTTGAAATAAGATACAGAAATGCACTTCGTCCGGGTGATATTCTTCCCAACGGACAGATTGCAGATGAAACAACTGCACTTGTGGAAACACTGGACGCCGTAAGGGATATATACGAAAAAAATCCGAAATGCGGAATTGCCTGTGCATTGAAAAACAGCGGTCTTGGCGTAGGCATACCCGATACAGGCAGATGTCTTATAACGATAAAAGACGGAATTGTGCATTTCACCTCCTCTGCCGCCTGCATAGGACAGGGAATGGGAACGGTACAGCTCCAGATGATTTGCGAAACAACCGGAATTTCTCCGAACAAAATAGTATATGATACACCGGACACATCAATTTCTCCGGACGCCGGAAACACAACAGCCTCCAGACAGACGCTTTTCACAGGAGAAGCCGCCGCTGATGCCGCAAGAAAGCTAAAAACCGCACTGGACAAGGAAGGCTCTCTCAAGGCACTCGAAGGCCAATCCTTCCTCGGAGAATATACCGGAGTAACCGACAAAATGGGCTCAGACAAGAAAAATCCAGTCAGCCATATTGCTTATGGCTACGCAACACACGTTGTTGAGCTTAATGACGATGGAACACTCAAATGCGTTACTGCCGTACATGATGTCGGAAATCCCGTAAATCCAATATCAGTGGAAGGTCAGATAGAAGGCGGAGTTACAATGAGTCTCGGCTATGCTTTAACCGAAGATTATCCGCTTAAGGACGGCAAGCCGACTGCACGTTACGGAACATTAGGCATATTCAGAGCAGACAAAATGCCTGAAATTAACACAATCGTAACAGGCAAAAAAATACGAGGTCTTGCATACGGTGCAAAGGGTATTGGCGAGATTGCCTCTATACCTACTGCTCCTGCCGTACAGCTTGCGTACTATAATTATGACGGAGTTTTCAGAACAAAGTTACCGCTTGAAAAAACACCGTATAAAAAATAAAATACAAATTTTTACAACAGCTGATTTTAAAAAAATCGGCTGTTATTTTATAATTTTTTTAAAAATCTATTGACATATACCTATGGGGGTACTATAATCGCATTAACAGTTGAACAGTTATTCAAATGAAAGGATGAACAATCATGGAAGATAATTCGGAATATCTCCACGCACACAGCGATTTGATTGAAAGGGTAAACGAAAATATGCCCGATGAGGAAATATTATATGAAATCGCCGAGCTTTATAAAATATTCGGCGACAGCACAAGAATAAAAATACTTTATGTGTTATTTGAGGCTGAAATGTGTGTAAACGACATTGCCCAGCTTTTAAATATAAGTACGTCTGCAATTTCCCACCAGCTTAGAATTCTAAAGCAGGCCCAGCTGGTTAAATTCAGACGAGAAGGAAAGACTATTTTTTATTCCCTCTCTGATGACCATGTAAGAACGATACTTAATCAGGGTATGGAACACATTTGTGAATAATAAGGAGGATTTTAAAATGAAAAAATCATACAAACTTCAGGATCTTGACTGTGCAAACTGTGCTGCAAAAATGGAAACGGCAATCAACAAAATCAACGGTGTAAACAAAGCAACAGTAAGCTTTATGACACAGAAACTTACTATCGATGCAGACGACAGCCATTTTGATGAAATACTTAAGGAAACAGTGGCAACAATCAAAAAGGTTGAGCCCGACTGCACAGTATTAATTAAATAATAAGGGTGTGACCGAGTTGACAGGCAAACAGAAAAAACAGTTAACCAAAATCATTATAAGCGGAATACTTTTAATTCTTCTTGCTTTTACTCATTTTACCGGATACTTAAAATTTATTGTTTATATTATACCTTATCTGATTGTCGGATTTCCTGTACTCAGAAGTGCGGTAATAAACATATCTCACGGTCAGGTATTTGATGAAAACTTTCTTATGTGTATCGCAACAATCGGTGCTTTATGCGTAGGAGAATATCCCGAAGCGGTATTCGTTATGCTTTTTTACCAGGTCGGAGATTTATTCGAAACCATTGCTGTCGGAAAAAGCAGAAACTCTATTACAGAGCTTATGGACATATGCCCTGAATATGTAAATATTGAAAAAGATGGCGAAATTTCAGAAATTGATCCCGATGAAGCCTGCATTGATGACATCATGGTTATCAAGCCCGGCGAAAAAGTACCTCTTGACGGTATAATAATCGAAGGCAGTTCAAGCCTTAACACAACGGCACTTACGGGAGAATCCCTTCCTCTTGACGTAAACATAGGCGACAGCATAACAAGCGGCTGTATAAACATAAACGGTCTTTTAAAAGCAAAGATAACAAAGGAATATTCTGATTCAACAGTATCAAAAATACTTGAGCTTGTTGAAAATTCAGCCGACAACAAGGCTCATACAGAAAACTTTATAACCAAATTCGCAAGATACTACACTCCTGCCGTTGTTTTCTCGGCTGTGGCACTTGCGTTCATTCCTCCACTTGTAACCGGCGGAAGCTTTACAGACTGGATAATGAGAGCATTAAACTTCCTTGTTGTTTCTTGTCCATGTGCTTTGGTTATATCCGTACCACTTTCGTTCTTCAGCGGCATCGGCTGTGCATCAAAAAACGGTATACTCATAAAAGGCTCAAACTATCTTGAGGCAATAGCAAAAGCCGATACGGTTGTTTTCGATAAAACAGGAACGCTTACAAAAGGATCTTTCTCAATATCGGAAATACACCCCAACGGAATAAGCAAAGATGAGCTTATTGAAACAACGGCACTTGCAGAAGGCTTTTCGGATCATCCGATTTCATTATCGATTAAAAAGGCTTACGGAAAGCCTATTGATAATTCAAGAGTAACAGATATAGAAAATATGTCCGGCTACGGTATTAAAGCAACAGTTGACGGAAAAACAGTATATGCGGGAAACGAAAAGCTTATGAAAAAATACGGCATTGAACACCCTTCCGTATCAACAGGAACGGTTATCCATACTGCCTCAGACGGAAAATACCTCGGTTATATAGTAATAGCCGATGAGGTAAAAGAAGATTCAGCCGAGGCTATATCAAAGCTCAAAGCCAACGGCATAAAGAACACAGTAATATTATCAGGTGACAAAAAGCCTGTTGCCGAAGACATTGCCGCAAAGCTTGGCATAGACAATGTTTATGCAGAGCTTCTTCCCGACCAGAAGGTTGAAAAGCTTGAGGAAATAATCAAGTCATCAAACGGAAATGTAGTATTTGTCGGCGACGGCATAAACGACGCACCTTCCATTTCAAGAGCAGATGTCGGAATCGCCATGGGCGGTCTTGGTTCTGATGCGGCAATAGAGGCTGCCGACATAGTCCTTATGGATGACAAGCCGTCAAAAATACCGCTTGCTCTTAAAATTGCAAGAAAGACACATACGATAGTAAACCAGAACATCTACTTTGCACTCGCTGTTAAGTTCCTTGTACTTATATTAAGTGCTTTAGGAAAATCAAATATGTGGGAAGCGGTTTTCGCAGATGTCGGCGTATCTGTTGTGGCAATAATAAACGCTATGCGTGCATTAAAGATAAAAGAATAATCCCCTTTTAAACTTAAACGGTTCGATACAGTTAATTCATGTATCGAACCGTTATTTTTACGCTGTTTTATTTTCTGACAATATCATAGACTTCCTTTATGTTTGCCGGAGTTGTTCGGCAACAGCCGCCTATAACTCCCGCACCGGCTTTATACCATATTTCCGCCCATTGACCATAGGTTTTTCCGTCCTTTGCACCATGCCATGTTTTTGTTTCAGCATCATATATTTCACCGCTGTTCGGATAAACAATGACAGGCTTATCGGTTTCCTTCTTTATCTCCTTTATAAGATTTTCCACAAAATGAGGTGCTGTACAGTTAAGTCCTATCGCCTTTACACAGGAAATTCCGTTGAGCTTTTTCGCACATTCTCTTATAGGTGTTCCGTCGCTTATTTCCGTTTCGTTTTTACAGCTAAAGCTTATCCAGCACTCCGCACCGATTTCTTCAACGATTTCCGCAACGGCAAGTGCCTCTGTAAGTGACGGAATCGTTTCGACGGCAAGTATTTCCGCTCCTGCATTCCAAAGCAGCTCCATACGTTTTTTATGGAATTTTTTAAGCTCCTCAAGCTCAGCCATTGCCTCCTGTTTTTTCTGCTCGAGATAAGGGAGAAGGCAGTCAACTCTTCCACTGTGGATTATTTCTTTAATATCCTTTAACTGCATACCAAAGCCTTGAAGATATTTTATTCTGTCTATGTAATGGAACTGTTTATAAACATAATATCTATAACCTGTGTTTTCATCACAATACACCGGCGATAAAAGGCCGATTTTATCATAATATCGCAATGTCTGTGTTGTAACGCCGAGCAATGCCGCCGTTTCACCGATTGTATAATATTTTTTCACTTGGTTTTGCACCTCACTCTCAAACCTTATTTAAACTTAAATCAACTTTAAACTGAATATAAACCTTATTCTAAGTATAAGGTCAATATAAACTTTGCCTAAATTATAAAAAATTGCAATAAAAAAGCTCCGCTTTACGCAGAGCATGAATAGTTTGGTTTTATTGATTTTATACTGTTATAACCTTTGCGGCCTTTTTCATTTTTTCAACAATTTCATACATATTGCTTACTGTTCCGACCTTAAGCTTTTCAGTTAAGCCGTAATAGTTAAGGCAGGTACCGCATACAATTACTTCTGTGCCTTTTTCCGTAAGCACTTTTATACTTGTTATTATGTCATCATTGTCCGATGTAGGAAGCTTAACACCGCTATTCATAAATATAAGTGTTGTCGGAACATCATCACTCTGTGAATAGGTATAGAGCATCATTTTGGCAAGATTACTGCCAAGCTCATATTCGCCTTCACCGACATGGTCTTTTCCGAAAAATACAGCATATCCACAGCCGTTAGGTGTGCAGGCATTTACAGCCGGCTCTTCTTTTTTCACTTCAGCCGCTCCTCCGGCAAATGTAACATTAAAATCATTTCCGTTCTTCTCTGCTTTTACCTCAATTCCACTGTCAGCCGCAAGTCTTTTAAGGTTTTCAACTGCAATCTCGTTATCAACGGTTATTGTAATATCCCTTTCACCGTTATCAATTTCTTTTTTAACAAGAATTACCGGCATAGGGCATGCCTTGCCTCTTGCATCTATATATTTTGCCATTAAGTTTCTGCCTCCTTAAACCGTTATTTTATTAAAAGTATATCCGTCTTGCGAAGTAAAGTCAATAATCATATAATAGTCGCAAAGGAGCGTTATATTATGCGAAACAATCATTATTATACTATCGTTTTCAATTCAACCCATTATGCCATAGCGGCGGAAAAATATCTTTCCGAAAGCTTATCCGTAACCGTAATGCCGACATTGCGAAAAATATCAGCATCATGCGGAATGTCAATAAGAATAGAACCGGAGGATATTGATAAAGCAATCGAGCTTTTAAACAACAATTCGAGAATCAAGAAAAACAGCTTTATTTATGAAGTAAATGATGATGAAGTGAGAAAAATTGATTTATAAACGAACAAAAGACCTCAACGGGAGGTCTTTTGCCAGAAATAAAAGGTTTAATGAAATAAATAAAGGGGCCTTTATTAATTCATTTATGACTTTAAAGCAGGTGAACTTTAAAGTCATAAAGTATCATACACCTTTATATAAAATTTGTCAATTACTTTCCAAGAAATTCCTTGCCGCCCATGTAAGGTCTTAATACTTCGGGAATTCTTACAGAACCGTCTGCCTGGAGGTTGTTTTCAAGGAATGCAATAAGCATTCTGGGAGGTGCAACAACTGTGTTGTTAAGAGTATGAGCAAAATATTTCTCGCCGTTTTCACCTGTTACTCTTATTCTTAATCTTCTTGCCTGTGCATCACCGAGATTTGAGCAGCTGCCTACTTCGAAATATTTCTTCTGTCTGGGTGACCAAGCCTCAACGTCAACTGATTTAACCTTAAGGTCTGCAAGGTCGCCTGAGCAGCATTCAAGTGTTCTTACGGGAATGTCAAGTGATCTGAAAAGATCAACTGTGTTCTGCCAAAGCTTGTCGAACCACATTTTGCTGTCTTCGGGCTTACAAACAACAATCATTTCCTGTTTTTCAAACTGATGAATTCTGTAAACACCTCTTTCTTCGATACCGTGAGCACCCTTTTCTTTACGGAAGCAAGGTGAATAGCTTGTAAGTGTGTAAGGAAGGTCAGCCTCTTTGTTCATTGTATCAATGAATTTACCGATCATTGAATGCTCGCTTGTGCCGATAAGGTAAAGGTCTTCGCCTTCGATTTTGTACATCATGGCATCCATTTCATCAAAGCTCATAACGCCTGTAACAACGTCGCTTCTGATCATAAAAGGAGGTACGCAATAAGTAAATCCTCTGTCAATCATGAAATCTCTTGCATATGCGATAACTGCCGAATGAAGTCTTGCAACATCACCCATAAGATAATAGAAACCGTTTCCGGCTACCTTTCTTGCACTGTCAAGGTCAATACCGTTGAATTTTTCCATAATTTCTGTATGGTAAGGAATTTCAAAATCAGGAACAACGGGCTCGCCAAATTTCTGAACCTCTACATTTTCGCTGTCATCTTTACCGATTGGAACTGAAGGATCAATGATGTTAGGAATTGTCATCATAATCTTTTTAATTCTTTCCTCAACATCTTTTTCTCTTGCTGAAAGCTCGTCAACTCTTGCTGCCTCAGAAGCAATCTGAGCTTTAATCTTTTCTGCTTCTTCCTTTTCACCTTTAGCCATAAGACCGCCGATCTGTTTTGAAAGCTTATTTCTTTCTGCACGTAAAACTTCTACTTCCTGTTTGATTTTTCTGTTTTCAGCATCAAGCTCGATAACTTCATCAACAAGCGGAAGTTTTCTGTCCTGGAATTTGTTTTTAATATTCTGTTTTACAATATCAGGGTTTTCTCTTACAAATTTAATATCAAGCATTTCTTTTCCTCCTAAAAAACTAAAATAAAAAAGCCCATCCCTTATAAAATAAGGGACGAGCATTTAAACCCGTGTTGCCACCCAAATTGCCGATTATAAAACCGACCACTCATAACTGCTGTAAAGGGCTTACCCTTTCGGCTTTCACCGAAGGCTACGAAAGTGGAACATTCCGTCAAAATACCGATTCTCACCAACCACCGGCTCTCTGAAATTCATCATGGAACTTAGTTTTCATCAAACGCCTATGTTTAACTATTATAGCACAGTAATTTTAAAAATCAACATTTACTTATAAAAAATTTTTATTCCCTTGTAGGTTTACAATACCTGTGTTACAGCTAAAGAAATAAAAAACGAGGATAGGCTCTTTTGTGTTATATTTGAATCACCACAAAACAAAAAACAGAAAGAAGCTTCCTCGCATGACAAGTATAACACAAGATATGAAATATCGTCTATCCCTAATGAAATACGCTGAAAAATATGGTGTCACCAAAGCTGCCATTCGTTACAAAACCAACCGCCAGTACATTT
>Ga0129312_1000049_pt1 | contig 126850 bp, 112 predicted proteins | sample O827metagenome_FD_94434 | JGI IMG/M metagenome (GOLD analysis project Ga0129312, IMG submission 94434) | Orangutan group fecal microbial communities from Wisconsin, USA - O827 metagenome | ecosystem: Host-associated > Mammals > Digestive system > Large intestine > Fecal | place: USA: Wisconsin... | reverse complement strand
TTAACTCCACAGGAGTATTATGAAAACCATCTGCTGGAAGCAGCATAAAAACTGCCCGGCATAACACCGGGCAGAAAATATTTTTTGTTTTTTTAATTGTCTACTTGACGGGTAGCACACCATTTTACAGCGTTTCTCCTATTTTCATTACATACAAATTTTGTTTGTAAATGTTTGTAAAAAATTCCGTTAGTCTAACAGCGATTTCATGGCATTAATTGTTGCTTCATCGGGATTGTTTTTCCGTATGTAGAGCCATGTGGTAGCTGTGTCTGCATGACCCAATAAAGAAGATATTTTTGTAATGCTAACTCCCTCATCATAGAGCAGTGTTGCCACTGTAAACCTTATCTGATGACTGGAGCGGTATTTGATACCAAGAGCCTTATCGGTCAAAGGTATTTGCCGAAAGCCTGTTGACTGATTTCCCTTGATGCGTTCCTCGTTGGTTATCTTTCCAATGGAGAAATTCATATCATCATCCATTTCATAAGTGCCACGCATACTATGGTTGATGTGCAGAAAACCATTCTGTATATCACTGTATTTGATTGCAAGCAGTTCCCCAATTCTCACACACAGATAAAAGTCTAATTGAATGGCGAGTGCGTATATATCCTCACATTCTGCCAAATAATCAAGAATCTTTCTCCGCTCCTCTAGGGTGTAATTATCCTTGGTGCTGTTCTTAGGAATACAACGCTTGCGAAAAGGCTTTAAGTCCACATCCGCAAGAGGATTGTGGGGAATTAACTTCAAGGACACGGAGCGTTTGAAAATTCTATTCAGTACCACAATTATATTTGGTAACGCAAAAAGGACTATTGCTAGGCGTTTAGGTTTCTTAATAATCTCGGTGTCTAGGAAAATAGTTGCTCAGTAAATAGGCTTGCTCGGTATCTTAGGTTTTTCGGGTTTACGCCCTATATGCGTGTACTCCTTTCTCATAAAATTTGCCGTTGGCATACTCTATATATGTGATTTGGAGCAAAAAAGTTTTTGTTTGGTGTTTGAACAAAATTGGTTTTCAAGGTGCTTTTTGGGGGAAAGAAAAATTTTGTTTTCTAAATATATCAATTCTGTTTTCTAAAATTTGCTTGGTGAGCGGTGCATACAAAACAAAAATTGTGCCTAACAGATACACAATAAACGAAAAAATGATATGCAAAAATAATAACGAAAAAAAAGACACTTATTATCGAAAATGTAAAATAAGTGTCGCGTTGTAGAAATTATAAAGATTTTAGATTGCTAGTTGGTAGTGTTCTGTTTTTCCATATTATCAAGAGCATATTCAATACATTGAATCACTACTTTATTAAAGGAAAGGGAGTTCTCACTTGCTAGGTCTTGCACTTTATCAATCAAGTCCTTTGGTAGGCGTAGAGATTTATTTTCATATTCAACATAGTCTTTTCTAATAGCAAACATAATAACACCTCTTTCTTAATGTTTATTGTATTATGAAAGGTGCTGTGATAAAATATTAGAAATATATTATATAATATAATATAAATTATAATATAAAGAGGCACACACAGGAGCTGATTAGAAAATGATTATGTTAATAACAGACCTTGAAAAGAAAATAGTTCATTTTTGGGGAAATTATAGTAAATATATAATGTTTGGATTTTGGGTAGGTTTTTTGACTTATTTTATGATGATGTCGCTTAATTTGGTTAATGATTTAGACGGTATATGGCATCTTTCAAATTTTATTGCAGGTGACTGGGAAATATCATTAGGAAGAGGATTACAGCGATATGCAGATAGAGCACGTTTTGGGATTGTATCTGATGCCTTTAATTCTATGATAACAATATTTTTGATATCTGTTGCCAATGCGATGATTCTAACAAAATTTAATTTTGAAAGTGCTATTTATAAAGGATTGTTTCTTGTGGTATTAGTTGCTAACCCTGTAATCTGTAACGCATTATCATACAGTTATATGTCTGTGAACTTTGGACTTGCTTATTTCTTTAGTGTTGTATCTTTTATTTGTATAAAATCAACTATCGTAACACGAAAGAATATAATGACAGGAATTTTTGGTGGAGCAATATTTTTAGGAATTTCAATGGCTTTTTACCAAGCATATGTTTGTTTAACAATATTATTGATAGTCATGTATACATTAAAAATGATACTTGAAAATAAGAAGTCGAATAAAATATTGCTGTATGTAGCTCTATGCTTCTGTACAATTATTTTAGGTGGAATAATATATTTGCTTATTGCAAAAGGGTTATTATACAGAGCTGGTATACAGATGGTATCTTATAAAGGTGCATCCAACATTAACTTTTTGTTAATGGTAAAGTATTTGCCGTATTCTATAAAGCAGTGTTATTTAGAATTTGCTCATTATATTTTTGTTGGGAAAGCAGCTTCAAATTTGGAATTTATAGATATTGTGCTTGTAGGATTGTCGGCAATTTATTTATTGTCTGCTGTGATTCGGTTTGTTAATTTGTTTCGCCACAATAAGAAGAATGCTATTTTGTTTGCGGTAATGCTCATATTGCTACCGGTTGCTAGTTGTTTTGTTTTATTAATAGCCGTCGGAAATTCTATGTCTGGATTGATGTCGATGGGAATGGTTATGTGCATTGCCATATTGGGAATTATCGTACCGAATGAAGGTAAAGTTGGGTTTGTGTTAAAGAGAATTTACCTACTTTTTTTATTAGCATTTGTGTGGTTTCAGCTTTCAGCAGTAATTAATGACCAATTAGCACTTAAGGAGGGAAAAACCGCAACAATCACATTGACAGAAAACATTATTTCACAACTGTATGAAGGTGGATATCTTGATGAATATCAAACGGTAGCTTTTGTAGGACGTCCCGGAAATAATGATAGATTTGCTCAAAGTACAGCTTATCAGATGGCAAACGGATACGCAAAATTTGGTTGTTGGAGCACAGATGCGAGAAATAATAGGGTTTCATGGAATGGAATTGTTTCAAATTTTCTTGGAGTCAACTTAAATCTGTGCGGAGATTTAGAATACCAAGAAATCGTTTCGTTAGAAGAAGTGGCAGATATGCCGGAATTTCCATCAAAAGGTTCTATTAGTGTAATTAATGATGTTGTGGTAGTAAAAGTATCAAAGTTGTATTAGGTGACGAATGCTTGTAACTTGTTTGTAATGAAACGAAGGAACCGCAGAAACCTCCTTTTTATGTGTATTTTGCGGGCGGAGAAACATTCAAGTCCGGCCACCAGCAGTATTATTTGATAAGGGAAATACAGCAGAAATGCAGTATTTCTCTTCTTTTTTGCATCAGCCTTTTCTTTGCCTTGTTGTAGCGGTTGCGGAGCTGATTTTGCCTTTTTAGAAAGATATCTGTGACAGATACAGTAACAAATTAAAAGTAAGTAATTATGTTTAATAAAATTTGATGAACACCCAGCGCGGAATAATGAGAAAATACCGGGAGAGTTTACTGCAATATTCATCGGCAACAAGTTCAATATGGAATTTGTTGCCGATTTTTTTAATGCTTTACAATGAAGAAAAGTTGTGATATTTTATAAATGAATAAAAATTCATTCATAAAAGAGGAGAATTATGCCGAAGTCAAAAGAACGTTGTCAGGAGATAAGGGAACAGATGCGGGAAACCATTTTGCAAAAGTCTTTGCTTTATTTTGCAAGGAATGGTTTTGCCGGAACCAAAATAAGTGACTTGTCCAGAAATATTGGAATCGGACAAGGAACAATTTATGTATATTTTGAGTCAAAAGAGGAATTGTTCCGGGAAATACTAAAAATTGCAGATGGAAGTCAAACAGTAAAACAAATGAAGCTGCTTGTGAAGATGCCAGTCAGTGCGAAGAAAAAATTACGAATGTTGTCGGAGACTATTATGAAAAGACTGGAAACCGATGAAAACTTTGCGGCAATGATAGCATTAAACACACAAATGCTATTAGAGAAGAATAAGGAATACTCATCGGAAGATACGACATATCAAACGCAGCTGTATCAGTATACGGCAAAAATTATAGAACAGGGGCAAAAAGAAAAAAGTATGGTAGACGGCTCAAGTATGAAGCTTGCAGATTACTATTGGGGTGTGGTTTATTTGTATTCCCTGAAGCGTCTGTTTACAACGGAATATGAAATGATTTCCGTGGAAGATTTGGAAAGAACCATTGTGAAAGGGTGAGGTGCATATGAGAAAAGTAGTGATATTAACTGGGGCAACGGGCGGCTTGGGACAAGAGTTTCTAAGGCAGATTTTGCAGGAAGAGATTGACGAGGTGTGGGCGATTGCCAGAAATGAGAAAAAACTTTCCGAACTAAAGGCGCAGTATGGGGAAAAGGTAGTGCCTGTACCCATTGATTTATCGGAATTGTCAGGAATACAGACAGTCGAGGCTATGCTGAAGGAGAAAACACCCTGCATCAAGTACTTAATCAACAACGCAGGTCTTGCGAAAATGGGAAAATACAGTGAGTTTTCGTTAGAGGAAATAGACCATACCATTAATGTAAACTGCAAAGCTCCGATATTGCTGACTCAGCTTTGTATTCCTTACATGGGAGAGGAAAGCCGGATTTTACAAATTTCCTCCGCCTCTGCATTTCAACCGAATCCATATATTAACTTGTATGCGGCATCTAAGGCTTTTGAGCGCAATTATTCAAGAGCCCTCAATGTAGAGCTAAAGGGAACGGGCATAACCAGTATTGCGGTGTGTCCGGGCTGGATAGATACCGAACTTTTACAAAAAGAAATCAATGGAAAAACCGTTAGATTTCCGGGTATCGTCAGTGCAAAACGAGTGGTAAAGCAGGCAATCCGAGATGCAAAGAGGGGAAAGGATATGTCCGTATGCTCGTTGTATGTCAAGTGTCAGCATGTCAATGTCAAGCTTCTTCCCCAGCGATGGGTTATGAAACTATGGATGGCAGGGCTGGGTAAATATTTGAAGGAGAATTAAGTTGAAAAAAGACATTCGAACGGAACGCGCCAACTTATTTGAACCTGATGTATATATTTCTATGGTAGTAAAGATAACGGGGAATGTTTCCAAAGAAGCTGTGAGGCATGCCGTAGAAAATGCATATCGAGCCAACGAGGCTACCATGTCGGAAATTGTGCTAACAAAGCATGGAGAGGCTTATTATGAAAAGAAGACAAGCAGCGGTTGTCGTGTTTTTATGGAGAACAGGTCATGGCCGGAGCTGCTTAGGCAAAGTGAAAAAGAAGTCTTTCACCTGAAGGACGGGGAACTGGTCAGAGTGTTTCTTACAGAGGAAGACGAGAAGCTTGTACTGTTTATCCATGCCCATCATTTGGTGGGAGATGGAAGGTCGGTTCTGATTTTATTAAAGGATTATCCGACAGGTAAAACAGTGGGGATTCCGGTCAGTATCAGAGAAGAAGACAAAGGAATGTCCAATCAGGTCTCCGGTATCGTTGTGAAGGCGAAGTATAACCGGAAGCAATCGTTTGAAGAAAATTTGCGAACCGTACATAGACGTATTTACAAGGAGATAAGAAGCAGAAACAAGAAATATTTTGTCCTTTTATTTATGGAGTATTTGTGTCCTTCATTGACGGATGCGGTCTTGCTACAAACCCATGGCTGTTACCAAAATAACTTGTCAGAGAAAATGGCGAGAATCATGGGTTATATGGGAGAAGGTGGCAGTGATTTAGGCGTTACGAATCTGAATCAAATTGACATTCCGGACAAATACACCAATTTTACCATAGAGAGTATTCAATTTATTTAAAATGGTAGCGGTTCCCCTTTGGCTGAGTAATTCTTGTGGAAAAGCAGCAGGCATGGTTGGACAGGTCAATGGGACGAGAGGACGATGTATTTACATACAACATCATCGACAGAGTCTATTTAAATGGTGAACTGGTGGAGGAGGATATTAAAACGGTTCCTGTAAATGATGGGGATAATATTGAGCTTGAGACTCATTGGCGTGACTGATAAAACATATTGACAAAATGAACTCTGCATGATATCATTTTGATATCAAAAAGAGAGGACGGACATTATACATAATGTTCGGAGAAGGTGAGAGTCATGGAAGAAAAGGTTTATCAGGGTAAGAAAAATGGAATGTTAGTATTGGTTGTGACAATACTTTTATATGTTGCCGCAATCATGGGTACGGTGTTTTCTGCAATCGCATTGGAGAGGGAAGTTTCAGCATTAGCTGTTACAGGCTTGGTTGTAAGTATTGTGTATTTGTCCCTGGGTTGGATTTTCTGGTGCGGGCTTAAGGTACTTAGACCGCAGGAGGCGTTAGTCCTTACTTTATTTGGTAAGTATATCGGTACTTTGAAGGGTGATGGCTTCTATTGGGTGAATCCCTTTTGCTCAAGTGTGAATCCGGCGGCGAAGACAAAGCTTAGCCAAAGCGGTGATGTTAAGACGGGTTCCGTAATGGGTACAAATCAGGTGGCAGTAACACCTGAGGATTTGAGTAAAAAGATTTCGCTTAAGCTTATGACCTTGAGCAACAGCCGACAGAAGATTAATGACTGTTTAGGCAACCCTGTAGAGATAGCCATTGCCGTTACATGGAGGATTGTTGACACTGCTAAGGCTGTTTTTACGGTAGATAATTATAAGGAGTATTTATCCTTACAATGTGACAGCGCATTAAGAGATATTGTCCGTATTTATCCCTATGATGTTGCCAAGAATGTAGATACAACGGGCGATGGAATGGCAGATGAAGGAAGCCTTCGCGGTTCCAGTGATATCGTAGCCAACAGAATCAGAGAAGAGATTCAGAAGAGGGTAGCAGGCGCCGGCATTGAGATAGAAGAGGCAAGAATCACATATCTTGCATATGCTACCGAAATAGCCGCAGTTATGTTACAGCGCCAGCAGGCTTCTGCCATCATTGACGCAAGAAAGATGATAGTTGACGGAGCTGTTGGAATGGTAGAGATGGCATTGGAAAGATTGAATGAGAACAATGTAATAGAGTTAGATGAAGAACGAAAAGCTGCGATGGTATCTAACCTGTTAGTGGTTCTTTGTGGAAATCATGATGCCCAGCCGGTTGTAAATTCAGGAAGCTTGTATTGATATGGCAGAGAAGAAGCAGGTTCCGTTGAGACTTTCGGAAAATTTGTATAATGCTATTGCAGCATGGGCAGAGGACGATTTCCGCTCGGTCAACGGACAGATAGAATATTTGTTAACTGAATGTGTAAGACAGCGAAAGAAAAATGGTAAGTATGTATCCGACCAGATAGACGTGCCGCCGGAATTGGATATATAGTGGCATTATATTTTTTGAGGTAGGTTAGTTATGTTAAATCAGTTTTCAAGAACAGAATTACTTTTCGGAAGAGAAGCGATGGAACGATTAAGTAAGGCACGGGTTGCCGTGTTTGGTATAGGTGGTGTGGGCGGTTATGTCTGTGAAGCTTTGGTCAGAAGCGGTGTGGGCGCATTTGACTTAATTGATGATGATAAGGTATGTCTTACAAATTTAAACCGACAGATTATAGCTACCCGAAAGACAATCGGACAGTATAAGACAGAAGTGATGAGGGAGCGCATTTTGGAAATTAACCCGGAAGCGGTTGTCAGAATTCACAAGTGCTTTTTCCTGCCGGAGAATGCGGCTGAATTTCCTTTTGAGGAATATGATTATGTAGTGGACGCCGTGGATACGGTGACTGCAAAAATAGAATTGGTTCTCAGGGCAAACGAAAAAAATGTGCCCATCATAAGCTGCATGGGAGCCGGGAATAAATTAGACGGCACCCAGTTTAAGGTGGCTGATATCTACAAGACAAAGGTTTGTCCTTTGGCAAAGGTTATGCGGCGGGAGCTGAAAAAGAGAGGAGTAAAAAAGCTAAAGGTGGTATATTCGGAAGAACAGCCTGTTCGTCCTCTTGATGATATGGCAATCAGCTGTAGAACAAATTGCATCTGTCCTCCGGGAGCCACGCATAAATGTACGGAGCGGAGAGATATACCGGGAAGCACTGCATTTGTTCCCTCAATAGCAGGGCTTATCATTGCCGGTGAGGTGGTAAAGGATTTGGTTAAGGATTGTGTAGAGCAGTGAGAATCGAGGAGGTTCTATAATGACAAAGGAAACGATTACGAAATTACATGGTTTTTTAAAGGAGGCAGAGACATATTATCTGGCAACGACAGAAGGTGACCAGCCAAGAGTCAGACCCTTTGGAACAGCATTATTATTTGAAGATAAGATATATGTACTGACTGCGAAAGCAAAGAAGGTTTCAAAGCAGATTGAGGCGAATCCAAGATTTGAGATATCTGCAATGGATAAGGCAGGAAGATGGATTCGTGTGTCAGGCATTTTAAAGGAAGATAACAGGATAGAAGTTCATCAGGCAATGCTGGAAGAGTATCCCCATTTGAAAAATGCTTATACAGCAGGAGATGACAACACAAATACCCTGTATTTAGATGTTGACAGTGCCGTTATCTATTCTTTTACAGAGGAACCTGAGGTTATCAAGGGCTGATTTTGACTTTAATATTATATGAGGAACCCCTTTTTGAGAGGTTCCTCATATTTTGTTTAGGCGAAAACCTTCTCACCCTTTTGAGTCATTTCATCTATCTTGGAATTAATAGCCTTTAGCAGACTGATTATCTGAGCTGAAAGAGCCTCTGCCTGCTTATAAAGAGCAACGGCCTTCTCCATATTGCCGTTTTTGACAGCTTCGAGTACAGAGGCACCAATATCATGTAATTCCTTGTGGACGGGTGCAATTTGCTGCCACTGGGAACTAATCTGTGGGTTGGTTACAGGCAGGGCATAATAGAAATGCCCGAATGCACATTTGGTAGAATGGGTCTGCAGAGGCAGCATAGATTTGCCATCTACAATCCTCTTAAGTGTTGCCACCCAGTCTAGATGGGAGGTTTGTGCCTTGTCAAGTGTATCATGCACCTCGGCATTGGTAGGAGCGTGGTCACCGGTAGTTAAGCCGCCGTAAGCAATGGCTGTAATGCCGGAAAGACTGTCATCAATATCGGAAACTGTTTTGACAAAGGAAACAGTCTGAGCGGAATCATCATGAATATTCTTTGCCATTTCAGCAAGTACTTCTGCGTTTTCGCTGGAGCTTTCCATTGCAGTCCTAATATCCTGAGCAGCATTTTTAACGTCCTGTATGGACACATTGATATTGCTGATATCAGACACAACCCTTGTCAGCTGTGTTACGTTTTCCGTGATGGTGTCTGTGACCTGAGCCATTTTGCTGTTCATCTCATTAGTGGAAGCAATGGTGTGCTGCATACTTTCAGTGCCTTCCATGGCAGCAGCACGAATGCGCTGTACAAAGCTGCCCATACCGCTTAAGCTTTCCTTGGTATCATCAGCCAGCTTACGAACCTCCTCGGCTACAACGGCAAAGCCGCGTCCGTGTTCGCCTGCTCTGGCGGCCTCAATAGCGGCATTGAGAGCTAAAAGATTGGTCTGATTAGCAAGACCCTGTACGCTTTCCACAATTTGGTCGATTTTTACTGCCAGCTCAGCTAATTGGTTGATTTTGACATTGGTATCATTGGTGTTTGCAACAACCTCATCTTTTAGTCTTCCAACCTCTATCAACAGAGATTGTCCGTCTTGGTTCTGCTCTAAAAGCTTGCTTGATTCCTGAGAGATTTCGTTTAAAATTCCACTTACGGAATCAATGGTTTCATTTGTCTGGCTCATACTGGCTGTGGTCTCCTCGATAATAGCAAGGTTGGAGGTGCTAAGGTCAGCCAGATTACCTGCATAATCCATAAGCTTCTCGGAAATGTGTGCAAGGCTTACATCAAAGGAGCTGAGAGAAGTAACAGCACTTAAAAGCTCCTTTGCAGTATCTGCCATTCTCTTTTCATTTTCGTAAAGCTTTTGAAATTCTAAATCTTTTATAGCAGTAGTATTTTTTTTGGATAATTTCATCGTAGGTCTCTCCCTTCTGAAATGAGGAATATTTCTGTTCTTATCATAGCATTTTTTGTGCATTTTGGCAATGTATTATTTTAATGTCGGACAATAATCGGCAATAGTACCATATATTGCAGCAGAAAAGGGACCTGTGTTATACTGATTAAGAAGAATTATTCGGTATGCCGGCACAACGGATTTACACATCAGCCGGTAGAGAAGGGAGAAGACAATGAAAATAACATTTGAGGATATCTGTAATAATGAAACGGTTAAGACTTACATTAGAAAAGCAGACGAGTCTTTGATTGCGCTGGGGTATACGGAGCATAGCTTTCCCCATGTGATGAAGGTGGCAAAGGTGGCAAGTGATATTTTGCTTACCCTAGGCTACAGTGAGAGAGAAGCAGAGCTTGCAAGGATTGCGGGCTATCTCCATGATATTGGGAATGTGATTAACCGAATCGACCATGCTCAGTCGGGAGCAGTTATGGCGTTTCGTATCTTGGATAAAATGGGAGCAGACCCGGAGGATATTGCCACCATAATCACTGCCATCGGTAATCACGACGAGTCCACGGCATTTCCGGTAAATCCCATTGCGGCAGCACTGATTCTAGCAGATAAGACAGATGTACGCTGCAGCCGCGTGCGCAATCAGGACTTTGCCAGCTTTGATATACATGACAGGGTGAATTATTCGGTTAAGGAAAGTACGGTGGATTTGGTAAAAGATTCTCATATCCAGCTGAATTTGACTATTGAGACAAAAATGTGTACTGTTATGGATTATTTTGAAATTTTTCTGAATCGTATGATATTGTGTCGTAAGGCGGCGGAGAAGCTGAAGCTGGAATTCAGATTGGTAATAAACGGGCAGAGGCTGCTATAAGGCAGCTCCTGCCCGGAGATACTTTTTAACAGGTGCCGTCTGTATCCGGCGCAAACAGTCTTTCCAGCTTCTTTAAATAGGCATACCGCTCCTTTGAAAGGCGGGCAGCTGTCTCAAAAAGCTCCTTTGCGTTGTCGGGGGAATGGCGATTTAAGGCGTCATAGCGGATTTCTCCTGCCAGAAATTCTTCATAGTCCAGCGAAGGCTCCCTGCTGTCCAGTATAAAGGGATTTTTATTCTGTGTCTTCAAAGAAGGGTTGTAGCGGAATAGGTGAAAATAGCCGGCATTTACCGCCTTTTTTTCCTCGTGCTGGGTGCTGCCAAGTCCGGCTCTGATGCCGTGGGCAATACAGGTAGAGTAGGCGATAATCAGGGAGGGACCGGGGAAGGCGGCAGCCTCTGAAAGCGCCCTGACGGTCTGGTTGTAGTCTGCACCCATAGCAATCTGAGCCACATATACGTTTCCGTAGGACATTGCCATAGACGCCAAGTCTTTTTTTCGGGTAGTCTTGCCGCCGGTGATAAATTGAGCGGTGGAGCCAAAGGGGGTTGCCTTTGATGCTTGTCCGCCGGTATTAGAATAAACCTCAGTATCCAATACGAGAATATTTATATTTTTACCGCTTGCGAGGATATGATCCAAGCCGCCAAAGCCAATATCATAAGCCCAGCCGTCGCCGCCGATAACCCATTGAATAGTATCCTGACCATGGACAGCCTGTGCCATCAGCATACCAAAGCCGAATTCTGCGGCATCTTCAAAAAGGGAGTTTGACCATGCAGGACCTTCGCCGCATGGGTTTACGGTGTAGGCGGCGGAGGGAGCGGAATTTGCCCAAATGGAGGAACAGCCGGTGGCATTGGCAATATACATTTTGGAACCGAATAGCTGGGTCAGCAGCTTTACATAGGGAGTTTCCCCACAGCCGGCACAAGCGCCGGAGAATTCCATAAGGGGGCGCAGAAACTGACTGCCTTTTACAGTTTCAGCCTTAAATTTCTGAACAACCTCTTCCTTTTCGGGAAGAGACTTTCCATAGTCGAAGTATTCTTGCTTTTCCTTATGCTCATGAATAGGAAGCATTTCCAATGCTTTATGCTCCTGCCTTCCGGGGCAGACACCTACACAGGAGCCGCAGCCGGTACAGTCAACCTGTGAAATGGTGACGGCAAAGGCATATTCCGGCATTCCAAGCAGGGGGAGCGTTTCCATGCCCAAAGGAGCGCTATCGCATTCCTTGGGGGTCATAGCTGCAGGTCGTATGACTGCGTGAGGGCAGACGTAGGAGCAAAGGTTGCACTGAATACAGTATTCCGGCTTCCACACGGGGATTTCCGTGGCGACATTACGGCGTTCGTGCGCCGTACTTCCGGGGGGTGTGTAGCCGTCAGCATAGGGAAGAAAGGCAGAGACGGGAAGACTGTTTCCCCTTTGGTCCGCACTGGGCTGCTGTATATTTTTAACGAAGGAAATCAGCGCAGGGGAGCCTGAAAGCACAGGATTGTCCAAAGTACTAAAGGAATCCTTTAAATCTGCCCATTCTGTGGGAACAACCACCTCCACAAGCTCTGAGAAGCCTCTGTCTATGGCGTCATAATTCATTTGTACAATCTTATCCCCCATTTTACCGTAGCTTTGCAGGGCGGCGGCTTTCATGAGTTTCTTTGCCTTCTCGGCGGGCAGAATATCGGAGGCTGCAAAAAAGGCGGCTTGTAAAATGGTACTGATTTTATTATTTAACCCCAACTCCTTGCCAATGCGTATGGCATCAATCAGGAAAAGTCTGATATGATGTCCGGCAAGGTAAGCCTTAACGCTTTGGGGAAGATATTCTTCCAGCTGACGTTCCTTGAAATAGCAGTTTAACAGGAAACTGCCGCCGTCCTTTATTTCCTGAACCATGTCATATTTGTGAAGGTACACGGGATTATGGCAGGCAACAAGGTCAGCTTCATTAATCAGGTAGGTGCTTCGGATAGGGCTGTGTCCAAAGCGCAGATGAGATATGGTAAGCCCCCGGGATTTCTTGGAATCATATTCAAAATATCCCTGAACATTCATATCGCTGTTGTTTCCGATGATTTTGACGATGTTTTTGGTGGCGCTGACTGTACCGTCGCCTCCCAGACCCCAGAATTTGCAGGAAATAATATCCTTCGGAGTAGTGGAAGTAATTTCGGTAAGCGGTAGGGAAAGATTTGTCACATCATCTTCAATCCCTACAGTAAAAAATTTCTTTTGGCTGTTGTGATAGACGGCGGCAATCTGTGCAGGAGTGGTGTCCTTAGAGCTTAAGCCATATCTGCCGCTATAAAGGGTAACATTTTGAAACGGACTGTCCTGTAAGGCTGCCAGCACATCAAGGTAGAGAGGTTCGCCTATGGAGCCGGGCTCCTTGGTGCGGCTTAGTACGGTAATCTGTTTTACTGTAGCAGGGAGGGCAGCAAGCAGATGCGGGGCGCTGAAGGGGCGGTACAAATGTACGGTAATCAGACCGAATTTTTCGTCGGGAACGGCATCAATATATTCCTTGATGGTTTCACAGACGCTTCCCATGGCAATTATTATATGAGAGGCATCAGGAGAGCCGTAGAAATCAAAAAGACCGTAATGGGTTCCCAGCCTTTCGTTGATTTTTTCCAGCTGCCCTTCTACGATTTGCGGCAAGGCAATATAAAAGGGATTGGCAGCCTCTCTTGCCTGAAAAAAGATGTCGGGATTTTGGGCGGAGCCATAGATGCGGGCGTGGTGTGGGTGAATAGCGCGTTCACGAAAGCTCCTGAGTGCCGTCTTTGCATCTTCGTCAAAAAGACCGATTAAATCCTCAGTACTCCAAACCTCGATTTTTTGTAGCTCGTGGGAGGTGCGGAAGCCGTCAAAAAAATTGAGGAAGGGAATGCTTCCGCACAGAGCGGACAGATGAGCTACAGGGGATAAATCCATGACCTCCTGAACACTGCTCTCCGCAAAAATGGCAATACCTGTCTGACGGCAGGCATAAATGTCGGAATGGTCGCCGAATATGGACAGGGCATGGGTGGCAATGGTTCGGGCGGCTACATGAATTACTCCGGGCAGCAGCTCGCCGGCAATGCGATAAATATTTGGTATCATAAGAAGAAGACCCTGTGAGGAGGTAAAGGTGGTAGCAAGAGCACCTGCCAACAGGGCGCCATGCATAGCTCCCGCAGCACCTGCCTCCGACTGCAGCTGGGATACAATCAGTGAGTTGCCAAAGATATTTTTTTTACGGCTTCCTGCCCAACTGTCTACAAGCTCTGCCATGGGGGAGGAGGGGGTAATGGGATAGATGGCGGCTGCCTCGCTATAGGCATATGCTATATGGGCTGCTGCCTGATTCCCGTCCATGGTTTTTTGTAAGCGTGAAAGCACATTTTTTTGTTTGAGCATTCCTTATGAACCTCCTAAGCAATATATATTCAGCATAGCCGGATTTTGGTCTTATTATTCCTTAACGATGTTTTATTGTGGCAAATATTAGAATGTTTTTGAAAATATACAAAAAACATATAATTTCTTGACACATTCATTGTGAGAGGATATACTGATTATGTGACAAAAAGCTGTTTTTTGCATGGAAACGGCTTGAAAGATTGTTGCTTTTGCATAAAAAGAGAAGAGAAGAGGAGAGCTTGCATGGTCGAATACATATTGGGTAATTATCTCGTGCAGAGAGGAAAAATTTCAAAGGAACAGCTTCAGACTGTTTTGCAGAAGCAGGATTCTGTTCGGGTAAAGCTGGGACTTATTGCAGTGTCGGAGGGTTTTATGACTCACGAGCAGGCAGAAGAGGTCAACAGTATACAGGCAACAGAGGATAAGCGTTTTGGAGATATTGCCATAGAGAATGGTTATCTGACAGAGGAGCAGGTTGCCAGACTGCTAAAGAAACAGGGGAATACCTATTTAATGTTCATTCAGACGCTTGTTGATGAGCAGCTTCTGAAGATGGTGGAAATAGACGACTTAATTGATGAATTTAAGAGAGAAAACAGCTTTGGCAATGCGGATATTGAGGACATTAAGAGTGATGATGCGGACAGAATCATTCCGTTGTTTCTCCCTGAACAGGCGAAGAAGTATCAGGAGCTTATCGGGGTTGCTGTGCGTACACTGATAAGACTTGTTGACAGGCATATCTATATAGGTTCGGCTGTTATGGAAGGCAGTGTGGAGTGCGCGGCAATGGTAAGCCAGCAGCTGGTTGGAGAAGAGGGTGTAACGGATTACTTTGTTGAGGGTAACGGGGCGCTGTTAAAGGCAAGCTGCTGTTTCGGACAGGAGGATTTTGCAGCTCTTGATGAGGATGCGTTGGATGCAGCAGGAGAACTGCTTAACTGTGTGAATGGTCTGTATGCTTCAGCAAAAAGCAGGCAGGGGCAGGTTTTGGATTTGTTGCCGCCACAGTATACACCAAGCGGCAGCACCCTACAAAAGCGTTCACTTTGCAGGGTGCCGGTTTTCATTGACGACAAGGAATTATATTTTATTGTGACAGCAGCGGTATAGGAGGATAAGTATGGCAACTGTATTAATAGTAGATGATTCAAGAACCTCAAGGAAAATATTGAAAAATATATTGGAGAAAAACTGTTTTGAGGTTATAGGCGAAGCACAGGATGGAGAGCAGGGTTATCTGAAATATAAGGAATGTAAGCCTGATATTGTCACCATGGACATCACCATGCCGGGAATGGATGGCATAGAGTGCTTAAGCCTTATAAAGAAGGAAAATGAGGACGCAAAGGTGGTTATGATTACCGCAGCAGGGCAGCGGGAAAAAATGGTAAGCGCCGTGAAAAGGGGTGCAGTTGAATATATTACAAAGCCCTTTGATGAGTTTGAAATTGTCAACGTGTTAAACAGAGTAGCAGAGTCATAGCGGGAATAGTGGAAAAAAGCGTGTCGCCTCAGGGCGACACGCTTTCTATTTTAAAAATCCGTTGACAATCTGTGCTTCTGCTTCTTCCTCTGTTAAGCCGAGGGTCATGAGCTTGGTAATCTGTTCTCCGGCAATTTTGCCGATGGCAGCTTCGTGAATCAGGGAGGCATCAAGATGATTGGCAGTTACCTCAGGAATGGCACTGATTTTAGCATTATCCATTATGATGGCATCACACTCAGAATGGGCTGCACATCGGTTGTTGCCATCCATTTTAGAGACAAAAAGCTGGGAGGAATCCCCCTTGGCAACAGAGCGTGAAATAAGGTTGGCACTGGAATCTTTTCCGTTTAATTCCACCTGAAAATGAGACTCGGCACGCTGCGAGCCGTGGGTCATCAGCCTTTCTGTGATTACCAGCTTAGCATGGTCTGCCAGCTTGGCATTTGTAGTGCGTATGGTGGAATCCACACCGCGAATTTGGACGGTCTCCATTTCCATAAAGCTGCCTTCCCCCAGCTCCACTATAGTCTGGGGGTTCATAATGCGTTCCCCTCTGCCGTCACCGCTTCCATAATGCTTCTCTACATATTTTATGTGAGAGTTCTTTCCGATGTAAAAGGCATGAATGCCATCGTGTCTGCTTTCCCTGTCGCCGCTGTTGTGAATACCGCAGCCTGCCACGATGGTTACATCGCAGTCATCACCCACATAGAAATCATTGTAGACCATTTCGGTCAATCCGCTTTGGCTTAATACAACGGGTATGTGTACACTTTCCTTTTTGGTGCCGGGCTTAATTATGATGTCTATCCCAGACTTGTCACTTTTGGTAACAATATCAATGTGAGCTGTAGTAGCACGTCCTACGCTTTCGCCGTTGGCGCGAATATTATATGCACCGGCAGGCACCTCATGCAGTCCGGCAACCTGCTCCAATAAAGTTTTCTGTATCTCGTCCATAGTAATCTCCATTAGCCTCCATTTAGAAGTGTTTCATGCAGACGCTGTTTTGGCGCCCTGAGTGATGTGATTATTGATAAAATTTGCACCCGCCGGTGCCGCTTAATAAATCGGGAAGAATCTCCTCCTTGGCACCTCTTGATTTAACCTGTCCGTCTGAGATGACGACAATCTCATCGGCAATATTCAAGATGCGCTCCTGATGAGAAATAATAATCAGAGAATTGCTACGGGCTTCATGCATCTCTTCGAATACCTTGATTAAATTGTTGAAGCTCCAAAGGTCAATACCTGCCTCGGGCTCGTCAAAGACGGAAAGAGGAGTACTGCGTGCAATAATAGTGGCGATTTCAATACGCTTTAACTCGCCGCCGGACAGGCTGCCGTCCACATCACGGTTAATATAGTCTCTGGCACAAAGCCCTACCTTGGATAAGTATTCGCAGGCATCGTTAGTGCTTAAGCTATTGCCGGCGGCAAGGGAAAGAAGATCCTTTACCTTGATGCCCTTAAAGCGGACAGGCTGTTGAAATGCGAAGCTGATGCCCTGTTTGGCACGCTCGGTAATACTCATATCCGTAATATCAATACCATTGAAGAGGATTTTGCCAAAGGTGGGCTTTTCAATTCCCATAATGAGCTTGGCGAGAGTGGACTTGCCGCCGCCGTTGGGACCGGTAATAGCGATAAAGGTATGGTCGTCAAAGGTCAGGCTTATATTTTTGATTATCTCCTTTTGTGTGGTTTCCGTGTCGGCTACCTGAAAAGAGAGATTCTGTAATTCCAGCATAGAAAGTCCTCCTTGCAGCTGTAATAAATTTAATATAAGGAATTATATCACAAAATAGGAAAATATTATAGCATGTTTGAAAGAAATATGCTATGATATTATCATCATCATTTTTAAAATATTTTCCCTACCAAGGAGGAGAGGTTTATGAGACTATCAGAGAAGGCTTATGTTAATAAGTTTGCCATTATGGGGCATGGCATTATAGATGCTGTACTGTTTTTGGCATATATACTGGAGCTGGCAAAGGGTGCCCGTTCTGTTGGATATTTTTTGGTTATGGCGGTGTTTACAGTGCTGCCGGTGATTGCAGAGATTATTATTTACAGGAAGAATAAGGAGAGCGCTGTAATTCGCCACTGTATAGCTATAACCTATAGTACGATGTATATTTTTGCAATTTTTACGACTAACAGTATTCTGACATTCACATATGCATTTCCTATGTTCATGGTAGTTACCCTGTATTCCGATATTGCATATTGCATTATGATTGGCGTCGGAGCTGTATTGAGTAATGTGATATGTGTGATATATCATGCCATGACGGTGGGGTATTCGTCAAGTGAGCTGCCTGATGTGGAGATACGTTTGGCGTGTGTGTTGCTTGTTGTTATTTATATGGTTCGCACTACCTTTGCAAATAAGCGGATTAATACCGAAAAGCTGGATAACATCAACAAGCAGAAGGAGAAGACGGATACACTGCTGGAGACAATTATGACTACCTCTAACAGCATGATTGCAGGTGTTACAGAGGTAAGCGGAAAAATGGAGCTTTTGGGGAATGCAGTGACTCATATTCATGATTCCATGGGTGAGGTGTCCATGGGAAGTGCTGAGACGGCAGAGTCTGTGCAGAACCAGTTGGAGCGCACGGAGCAGATTCAGAATCATATTGCCGGAGTAAAGGCAACTGCGGACACTATTGAGAAGAAGACAGCTGATACAGTTAGAATGGTTGCGGATGGCAGACAGCAGATGGAGGCGCTGGCAGAGCAGGTGGAGCAGTCAAAGCAGGCAAATGAGCAGGTGCTTCAGAAAATGCAGGAGCTTAATGAGTATACCAAAAAGATGAACACCATTATCGAGACGATTACCAGTATTGCCGGAAGTACAGGAATGCTTGCTCTCAATGCAAGTATCGAGGCGGCAAGAGCAGGTGAGGCAGGAAGAGGCTTTGCGGTGGTTGCAGGTCAGATTTCAGGGCTTGCTAATCAGACCAAGGAGGCTACTGTAAATATTACCGACTTGATTACTCATATCAATCAGGAGCTGGAAGCAGTCTCTGATGCAGTAGATGTGGTTACAAAAAGCAATAAGGAGAACGCAGACAGCACCAAGGCAGTTAAAGAAAACTTTATCGGCATTGCGGAAGGAACGGAGGGTATTGGTGGACAGACGAAGGAGCTTGGCGATATTGTAACTGCACTGGAAAAGGCAAATGCGGATATTGTAGAAAATATTCAGACCATTTCTGCCGTTACCCAGCAGGTATCTGCTCATGCCAATGAAACATATGAGGCATGTGAAGAAAACAGTCGTATCGTAAGTAAGGTGACAGAGATTGTAAATAATCTGAACGAGGAAGCAGAGAAGCTTAAAGAGGTTTATTAAGCAGCCGGTCATTGTCTGTGATGACAAACTGAAGAAAGCAGGGCAAATGCTGAGATAAGATGACAAATTAGAAAATAGAAATGGCAGTATAATCCGGAAGTCAAGATGTTATGGAAGAGGTTTGATAACATCTTGACTTTTTTGTGCTTGAAGTACTTTTATATGTTTTTTTGATATAAAAATATTAATATTGTGTTGACAACTTTCTTTGCTGTTGGTATTATTAAGCTACACATCAGGGACAGTCTTAACCATTTCGGTTACCAATTCCCATATGAATATATTTAATATGGCGGATGGTAGAGAAAGGGGAAGAGGAAGAAGAACTACTGGCTCAAGGACGTGAAGAGGGGATACAGCAAGGGATACAGCAAGGGATACAGGCATTTATTTTGGATAATATAGAGGAGGGGTGGATAGAGAACGTATTATTGCAAAGCTGACGATGCGCTTTGCAATAACGAAGGAGGAGGCTGTTTCCTGTTATAATATAATAGGTATGGTGAAATATAAAGCCTGAGTGGCTTTTGCAGATATTTGATATTGATTCAGTTTGAAAAAAAATTCAATAGTTCTTGAAAAAAATTTGAAATATGCTTGACTTTTTTAAATAAAGAAGATAAAATATCTAATGTTGCAGGCAGTGATGCTGAATACATTAGATGTGTGCGTTTAGCTCAGCTGGATAGAGCGTTTGGCTACGGACCAAAAGGTCGGGGGTTCGAATCCTCTAACGCACGCTAAAAGAAACCTCGTAAACATTAGTGTTTGCGAGGTTTTTGCTTTTATGTAATATTTACTTTTCTTAGTATAAAATAGAAATTAAGAGACTGTTTCAAGTTTTGTGTAAACTCAAAAATCTGGCATAAGTGATTTTGTAGGTGCAATAAAGAGTCCAATGTCAGGTGGTAAGTAGGTAAAAACAAAAAAGCAAACTGCCATAACTAATATCGCTAAACCCAGCCAGTATGTGTATGAATTCATCTTGCAGGACAGTGTAAGCCTGTAGGCGGCAATAAATGCTAATATGATGCTCAAAATGAAGGTTGCAATATCAAGAACAAGGTAGTTCTTCCCTAAGATGCCGGTGTAGGTGTAAAAAATAACAGGAATTAAAAATGTTCCGAGTAAGATACCAAAAAGCAAGGCTGATGTGACGCAAGGATAAGGGTATTTTATTCTTTTAGCCATAAAGAGCGAATAGATTAGCATGGGAAAAAAGCATAGCTTCATATGCTCCCATGTAGATTCGCTCACTGGAAATAAAAATCCGAGTATAAAGTTTTGACCGGACCATTTGTAAATGAAGTGTGAAAGAGTTCCGGCAATTATAACAAAGAGTATGCCTATGATTGTATAACATTTTAATTTATTCATAGTTGCATTGTATGCAAAGAATGGAGCAGATATGAGCACCCTTTTACAATATATATAGTGCAATGCAGATATAATTTAGCAAAGGTAAAATCCGGTAAAGATAATGAACATTGATAATTGAATATTGACAGTTGAGGGGGTATAATTTCCATTTCAATTTACGAAAGGGGAAATATAAAAATTTGTCGTCTGTATGGTTCTGTAAATTGCCCGAATGTGAAAGCATGGTACAGAGTGATGCCTAATCAAGGGATAACTCCAATGTTGCAAATTTCGTATGCAAACGGAAAGTGCGGGCGGAGAAGAAGTATTGGAAGATGTCGAAATCAGCATTCCGACAGAGAATGAGGTGATTGAGGCTGTCTTGATTTCTTTGGAAACAATATTTGGAGTCTGCTGGAATTCATTATATATCTTATGTGTATAGAAAATAGTTTAAAGTATTAGGAAGAGACATTAGCTGACTATATCTTGATTTATTTTTATGAATGATTTATATTTAAATTACGGATATTTAACTCCTGCATTTATGATGGGGAGAAACACAAATTCAAGGAGGTACTTTATATGGACAGATTAAAAGATAAGGTCGCTATTGTTACCGGTTCTACAAGTGGCATTGGTGTTGGTATTGCCAGACTGTATGCATCGGAAGGAGCCAAGGTAGTTATCTGCGGACGAAGGCAGGAGAAGGGGCAGGCAGTGGTTGACAGCATTCTCAAGGAGGGCGGGGAAGCATCATATCACTTTATGGATATCACTGCTACAGAAAGCATCGAAAAGCTGTTTGCCGATACTGCTGAGAAATACGGAAAGATTGATGTACTGGTAAACAATGCTGCCAACGTAGGCTTAAAGGATGGGCGTGTGGACGAGTTGACCTTGGAGATGTGGGACAATGTTTTCCAAAGTGATGTACGAGGCACCTTCTATGCTACCAAGTGTGTTCTTCCGTATATGCAAAAGAATGAGACGGGCGGCTCCATTATCAACATCGGTTCTATGGCTTCCTGCGGAGGAGATTTAGGTTCTACGGCATATGCCTGTGCAAAGGCAGGGGTAGATATGCTGACAAAATCAACTGCTTTGCAATATGGAAAGCAGAATATTCGTTGTAATTGTGTGCGTCCGGGTTTGATTGTTACACCGGAGAATGAGGCGCATGTGCCGCAGGCTCTGAAGGACATTTTCTTAAGCAACATTATGGTCAATCGTTATGGTTGCCCTGAGGATATAGGACATATGTGCGTATATCTTGCCTCCGATGAAAGTGCTTATGTGAGCGGACAGATTATCAATGTGGATGGTGGTCTGAATTCTCATGTTTCTACGGTTGCTCAGTTTAGACAGCTGAATTCCCGTACATGGTAAAAAATAGCTGCTGTATTACAAGAAACGCTCCAAGGATATTTACCTTGGAGCGTTTTTGGCAGATAGAAAATTGTGATTAAAGCAGCGCACGCAAAGCGCCGCCGTCAGGTGACTATAAATAATAAGCCACAATCTGTATTAGGAGTCCTCCGGCCATTGCGGAGGCTATCTGTCCGGCAACATTGGCGCCTGCCGCCTGCATAATAATGATATTGCCGGGGGATTCCTCCTGTGCTATTTTCTGCACTACTCTAGACGCCATGGGGAAAGCGGAAATACCCGCAGCCCCTATCATGGGATTGATTTTCTTTTTTAGGAAAAGATTCATAATTTTGGCTAAGAGAATTCCTCCGAAGGTATCAATCACAAAGGCAAAAAGCCCGATTGCCATAATAAACAGGGTGTCAGGACGTACAAAGTCGGCTGCCTGCATTCGGCAGGAGATGGTGATGCCCAGCAAAAGAGTAATGAGGTGCGTCAGTGTAGTTTGAGCTGCCTCTGACAGAGCGTTTAACACACCGCATTCTCTGATTAGATTACCAAACATAAGAAATCCAATCAGAGAAGCAGAGGTGGGAGCAATCAGCCCCACTACTATGGTTGAAAGAATAGGAAATAAAATACGGGCGCGTTTAGATACGCTTCTGCCGTCATAATTCATGGCAATACAGCGCTCTTTCTTGGTGGTGAGCAGTCGTATGGCAAAGGGCTGAATCAGTGGCACCAATGCCATGTAGGAATAAGCGGCAACAGCTATGGCACCTACATAGTTGGAGTTAAGAACCTGCGACACTAAAAGTGCGGTGGGACCGTCAGCAGCGCCGATAATACCGATAGAGGCAGCGTCTGCCAGCGGAAAGCCCAAGGCGCGGGCAAGAAACAGAGCGGCAACGATACCTGCCTGAGCAGCGGCTCCAAATAGAAAGAGGGAAGGCTTTGCCAGTAGGGGGCCAAAGTCCAGCATAGCACCAATGCCAATAAAAAGTAAAAGCGGCATTGCTTCTGAGGAGGCTATACCCACCTCGTAAAGCCAGGAGATAATTCCCGGAACCTCGCCTACGCCTGCAAGTGTCTGATTGAGGGCATTGCTGCCCGGCAAATTGACCAAAATGGCACCAAAGCCCATGGGCAGAAGTAATGTAGGCTCGTATTGTTTTTTGATGGCAATGTGGATTAGAAAAAGACCAACAGCATACATAACAAGCTGTTGCCAGGTGATGGAAGTAATCCCCTGCCATAGAAAGGATAATTGTGAAAGTGACATGACTTTCCTATCTGTGCGTTGCGTCGCACCTGATACCGGATACGCATTTTTTATCCGTAAAAAAGTCTTGCCATTTCAATCTTCGGCGGACAGCGAATGCTGACGTGTTGACGCCTGAATCCATAAGCTTATATGGCGGCTACTCCCTTTATTATCAATATATTTATACGACAAGTGGGGGAAAAATGCAAGTAAAATTATTGTAAAATTTTGAAGGATAGTGACAGCAGGGGATGTAAAATGTCGCTGCCTGGCGATAATTTTTAAGGATTGATTTGTACTTGGAAAGAAAGTATAATGGAGACATATCAATTTACAAAGGTTTACAGTCGCAGGGCGACAGAAACGGAGGCATTATGGCTAAGCTTAAGGGAAGTAAAACAGAAAAGAATCTAATGGAGGCATTTGCCGGTGAGTCCATGGCACGCAACAAGTATTCTTATTTTGCGTCCAAGGCAAAAAAGGACGGCTATGTGCAGATTGCAGAGATATTTGAAGAGACAGCTGCCAACGAGAAGGAGCATGCAAAGATATGGTATAAGCTGTTAAATGACGGAATCGGTTCCACTCCTGAAAATTTAAAGGCAGCAGCAGAGGGAGAGAACTTTGAGTGGACAGATATGTATGCTACCTTTGCGAAGGAAGCCAGAGAAGAGGGCTTTGATGATATCGCAGCATTATTTGAGGGTGTGGCTGCCATTGAAAAGGAGCATGAGGAGCGCTATAAGAAGCTTCTCGCCAACATAGAGGGTGGTGTTGTATTCTCTAAGGATGGTGATACTATCTGGAAGTGTAAGAATTGCGGACATATCTGCATTGGTAAGCAGGCACCGGAGATATGTCCTGTCTGCAATCATCCTCAGTCCTATTTTGAGGTAAAGGCTGAGAATTATTAAGCAGTGTACATAAAGGCGGTAATAATAAGTGCATGAAGGCTGATAAAGAGGAAGCATCCGTAAATGACCGTATCTGTAAGCGCTGCCTTACCAGAGAAATGGCAGGGCAGGAGAAGTATTTTGAAAATTTGCAGGAATATATAGCGAATCTTGATGTGGATGTGAAAACGTCCGTGCAGCTGTATGAGGAGAGGCTTGCGGTCTGCAAGGAATGCGATTTATTATTTCAGGGAATGTGCAGAGGCTGCGGCTGTTATGTGGAGCTTCGGGCAGCGGTGGCAAAGAATGCATGTCCTTATAAGAAGTGGTAAGAATCCCCCGCGGAGTAACGGAATTGATAATGTGAGCAATTCTGTTGCTTGCGGGGGATTTTTGAATGATTTATCCCATAATGACTTCTACAGCAACCTCTTTTTTGGAGGAATCGTGAGGAATGATATTCCCCGTAGTCTCGGTGCCGTCAATCACCATTTTCACAACACCCTTTTGCACATTCTTGGGATTCCTCACTTGAATGTGATAAATGGTGCCGCGATAGCAGCGGGTGAGGGTAAAATCACCGAATCCAGAGGGTACACAGGGATTAATCTGTAAGCCCTTATGTGTGGGATACACGCCTAAAATATACTGTGATATATTAACAAAGGTCCATGCAGCTGTACCGGTCAGCCAGCTGTTTTTAGCCTCACCGTGTCTTGGAGCATCCTTTCCGGCAACCATCTGTGAGTATACATAAGGCTCAGTGCGGTGGATTTCACTGATTTCCTCCACATAAGCAGGGCAGGTCTTTCTGTAAATTTCAAAGGCGCGGTCACCTCTGCCAAGAACCGTTTCCGCAATGGAGACCCAAGGGTTATTGTGGCAGAAGATACCGGCATTTTCCTTATATCCGGGGGGATAGGAGGAAACCTCGCCCAGCTCTAAATGATAACGGGTGTAAGCAGGCTGCAAAATCATAACACCATACTCCGTATCCAGTTTTTCCTTGACGGAATTAAGTGCTTTTTCAGCAAGCCCCTCCTTCACGCCTACGCCTGCCAATACGCAGAAGCCCTGCGGCTCAATATAAATCTGTCCTTCCTCGCATTCGTGAGAGCCAACCTTATTACTGTAGGCATCATAGGCACGGATAAACCAGTCGCCGTCCCATCCGCTTTCCAAAATCGTATCATACATAATTTGTACTTCCCTGCGGGCATATTCAGCCTCGGCGGTATCGCTCATAAGCTCTGCCAGCTGAGCGTACTCTTCACCGTATTTCACAAACATACCTGCGATAAATACAGATTCTGCAACAGGACCCTCGCTGGGACCGAAGGTTTGGAAGGATTCACCGGGATGCTCAGAGAAGCAGTTTAAGTTCAGACAATCATTCCAGTCTGCCCTGCCGATTAAAGGAAGTCTGTGGGGTCCCTTGTGATTAACTATGTAATCAAAGGAGCGCTTTAGATGGTTCATTAGAGGCGCAGCCTTGGTTTCATCATTATCAAAGGGTACTTCTTCAGACAATATGCTCAAATCTCCTGTCTCGCGGATATAGGCACTGGTGCCGGCAATCAGCCAAAGGGGGTCATCATTGAAGCCGCTTCCAATGTCGGAATTGCCTTTTTTGGTGAGGGGCTGATATTGATGATAAGCGCTGCCGTCCTCAAACTGTGTGGAGGCAATATCAATAATACGTTCTCTTGCCCTGTCAGGAATCAGATGCACAAAGCCAAGCAAATCCTGACAGGAGTCTCGAAAGCCCATACCACGCCCGATGCCTGACTCGTAATAGGAGGCAGAACGGGACATGTTGAAGGTAACCATGCACTGATATTGATTCCATATATTCACCATACGGTTTACCCTGTCATCAGAGGACTGTACCTGATATTTGGAGAGAAGCTCTTCCCAATAATTCTTGAGTGCCTGAAAGGCAAGGGCCACATCATTGGGGGTCTGATAGCGTGAGAGCAGCAGATGTGCCTTCTTCTTATTAATAACATTGGGAGCAGCCCATTTTTCTTCCGGTTCATTTTCAACATAGGCGAGCACAAATACGAAGGTATGCTCCTCTCCCGGAGCAAGGGATATATTTAATTGGTGACAGGCAATGGGAGCCCAGCCGCTGGCAACGGAATTGGTACATTGCCCTTCCTCCACTACGATAGGAGAGGCTGCCCCTCTGTATTCGCCCAGAAAGGCATCTCTTGAGGTGTCAAAGCCGTCGATAGGTGCGTTTACCGCATATACGCCGTAATGATTGCGGCGCTCTCGATATTCGGTCTTGTGGAAAATTACTGAGCCTTCTACCTCCACCTCACCAATGCTTAAATTGCGCTGAAAATTCTTCATATCATCATCGGCATTCCAAAGACACCACTCTACATAGGAAAATAGCCTGATGTTCTTCATGGAGCTGCTGTTATTTTTTAAGGTAACCTGCGTTACCTCACAGGAATCATTCATAGGAACAAAGGATAAAAGGGAAGCCTGCAAGCTGTCCTTGGAGGAGGTAAAGCGGCTGTAGCCTATGCCGTGACGGCATTCGTAGGAATCAAGGGGAGTCTGGGTGGGCTGCCATGCCGGGTTCCATATACTATCCCCATCTTTAATATAAAAATATTTGCCGCCCATATCGGTAGGAACATTGTTGTAGCGGTAACGTGTCAGACGAAGCAGCTTTGCATCTTTATAAAAGCTGTAGCCGCCGCAGGTGTTGGATATCAAAGAAAAAAAATCGTTGCATCCCAGATAATTAATCCAAGGGAGCGGGGTTTTGGGTGTTGTGATGACATATTCCCTTTGAGCATCATCAAAATAACCGAATTTCATGGTCAAATCTCCTTTTCCTATTATTTGAATTTGACGGGTCTGTAGCTTGCTTAAACGATTAAGCAAATTGTGAAAAAAATAATGCTTATTCCATTATTAGTTAGTATTATACGGGAGGAAAACCAAGAATGCAAGAAAAATATAGAAAAATGAAAAACACAATTATTGCTAAATAATATTGGTGAAATTGGTGAAAAATGACGAAAACAAACTGTTAAAAATAAACAAATTTGTTTAAAACACATATTATTAAGCAAAAACAACTTGCAAAAAATTGCGAAGTGGCATATACTTGGTAAATAACGAAAACGATTAAGTTTTTGAAGAAAAGAGGTAGTGCAGTTGGTTTCCATGAAAGATATTTCCGCAGCGTGTGGTGTGAGTATTGCAACTGTAAGTAAGGCGCTTAATGACCATGGAGATATTAGTGAAGAGACCAAGAAATGCATCAGACAGGTTGCTAAGGATATGGGGTATTTCCCAAATGCTCAGGCGAGAGCGCTTAAGACCAATCGGACCTATAATATCGGTGTATTGTTTGAGGACGAGGCGCGGAGCGGTCTCACCCATGACTATTTTGCTTATTTGTTGGATACCTTTAAGAGGACGGTGGAGGAGAATGGCTATGACGTGACCTTTATCAACAGCAGCCGCAAGGGGCGCAAGCAGTTGTCCATTTTGGAGCATTGCAGATATCGGGGCTTTGATGGTGTCATGATTGCCTGTGTAAAGTTTACTGACCCTGAGGTAGTGGAGCTGGTACACAGCGATATGCCGATTGTGACCATTGATTACATATTTGACAACGGGATTGCCGTTATGTCTGATAATGTAAAGGGTATGCGGGATTTGCTTACATATATTTATGAGCAGGGGCATCGACGTATCGCTTATATTCACGGTGCGGATTCCGGTGTTACCAGAAAGAGGGTATCCTCCTTTTACAAGACCGCAGAAGAGCTGGGGCTTACGATTCCCGATGAGTATATTAAGGAGATAGCCTACAGAGATGCCAAGGCTGCCGGCGAGATGACGAAGGAGCTGCTTAGGCTGAAGGAGCTTCCCACATGTATTATTTATTCTGATGATTTTGCCTGTATTGGTGGTATGTCGGTTATTCGGGAGGCAGGCTATAAGGTTCCCCAGCAGATTTCCGTGGCAGGCTATGACGGCATCAATATCGGACGATACATGGAGCCGCAGCTTACTACAATCAGACAGGATACGCACAGGCTGGGCTACGAAGCGGCAAAGAAGCTGATTGCACTGATTGAGCGGCCCAAAACCACACTCAGAGAGCCTGTTATGGTAGGAAGCATTCTTTATACCGGTGGCACCGTAGGCAGAATGATTGATAATAATGGTGCATAGAATGATACAAGCATATGGAAGAGGTGCTATTTAAAAGAGATAATGTTATATTTTAAATATTTCATTATAAAAAATCAATTCATATAATTTAAGGAGGGTATTTATGAAACGATTAATTGCAACAGCGTTATGCGCAGTAATGGTTGCCGGTACATTAACCGGATGCGGAAATAGCGCAACAAGTGGTGGAGCAGCAAGCGATGATCCCAGCGTTACTACTATTAATGTTTGGGCGTTTACCGATGAGGTTCCCAAGATGATTGAAAAGTATAAGGAAACGCATCCTGATTTCAAGTATGAAATTAATCCTACAATCATCGCTACTACGGACGGTGCTTATCAGCCGGCACTGGATCAGGCATTGGCAGCAGGCGGCCCTGATGCTCCTGATATCTACTGCGCAGAGTCAGCATTCGTTCTGAAGTATACACAGGGTGATGCTGCTAACTATGCTGCAGCTTACAAGGATCTTGGCATTGATGTTGACGCTAAGATTAAGGAAGCTCAGATTGCACAGTACTCCGTAGATATCGGAACACGTGGAGATGGCAATGTTGTAGGTCTTGGTTATCAGGCAACGGGCGGTGCTTTCATTTATCGCCGCTCCATCGCTAAGGATGTATGGGGAACCGATGACCCTGCTACCATCAAGGATAAGATTGGCGGTGGCAGCGGAAACTGGGATCAGTTCTGGGTAGCAGCAGAGGAGCTTAAGGCTAAGGGCTATGGTATTGTTTCCGGTGACGGTGATATCTGGCACGCAGTAGAGAACAGTTCTCCTACAGGCTGGATTGTTGACGGCAAGCTCAACATTGACCCTAAGAGAGAAGAGTTCCTTGACTTGTCCAAGAAGTTAAAGGACAATGGCTGGCACAATGACACAAGAGACTGGCAGGATGCATGGTTTGCTGATATGAAGGGCGAAGGCGCGCAGGGTATCTTTGGTTTCTTTGGTCCTGCATGGTTGATTAACTATACACTTGCTCCTAACTGTGGCGGTAGTGCAGTTGGCGAAGGTACCTATGGCGATTGGGCAATTTGTGAATCTCCTATCGGCTTCTTCTGGGGCGGCACATGGGTTCTTGCAAACAAGGATTCCAAGATTAAGGAAACAGTTGGTGACATTATCGAGTGGATTACTCTTGATTGCAGCAAGGATGGACTTCAGTATATGTGGGCTAATGGTACGTTAAACGGCGAAGGCGGTACCAAGGACTCTGTGGCAAGTGGTACTGTAATGGCTATGTCCAACGGCGAATTAGACTTCTTGGGCGGACAGAATATGTTTGACGTATTCGTACCTGCCAATGCATATGCAAATGGTAAGAACTTAACCCAGTATGATGAGACTATCAATTTGAAGTGGCGTGATCAGGTTCGTGAGTACACCGCAGGCAATAAGACCCGTGAGCAGGCTATTGCAGACTTCAAGCAGGATGTTGCTGACAACTTAGACATTATTGTAGAGTAATTTAAAAGGGGTGGTCGGAGACCTTCCGACTGCCCCGTTTTTGTAAAACAGCAGATATGAAGTGCAATGAAGGAGGAGAGTTTATGAAGCGTAAACGCGTGAGCTATGCAAAATACGGGTATATTTTTTCATTGCCCTTTGTGATTGCATTCCTTATTTTTATGCTCTATCCGATTGTTTACACGGCAATTATCGGATTTACCGACTTGAAGGGCCTGGGCAATACGACTATTCATTTTTTGGATAATCCCTTTCAAAATTTTGAAAATATATTAAAAAATCCATCTTTTCGAACAGCATTGGGAAATACTTTTAAAATTTGGATATGGAACTTTATTCCCCAGATGGTGTTGGCGTTGATTTTGGCGGCATGGTTTACGGATGACCGAATGAAAATCAGGGGAAAGGGCTTATTTAAGGTGCTTTTCTATATGCCCAATATCATTACGGCTGCTACAGTAGCAATTTTGTTTAATGCACTGTTTGGATATCCCATGGGTCCCGTGAATGATTTACTTCAGTTTTTAAACATTATTGATGCACCTTATGAATTTCCGCAGTCTAAGCTAATATCGCAGGCGATAGTTGCATTCATTCAGTTTTGGATGTGGTATGGCTATACGATGATTGTGCTGATATCAGGTATTTTGGGTATTAGTCCTGATATATTTGAAGCGGCAGAGATAGATGGTGCAAATGGCATACAGAAGTTTTTCTATGTAACACTTCCGAATTTGAAAACAATACTTCTGTTTACACTGGTTACCAGCTTAATCGGTGGTTTGCAGATGTTTGATATACCGAAATTATACTTGTTAGGCGGTCCTGATAATGCAACACTGACTACAAGCGTCTTTATTTATAATCAGGCATTTAGCGGAAGCTACCTGTATAATCGTGCGGCTGCGGCAAGTATGATTATGTTTGCTATTATTGCGGTTTTATCAGCAATTATCTTCTTCCTGCTTCGCGATAAGGATGAGATTGCCCTTAGGAAGGTTGTCAAGGCACAGGAGAAGGCATACAGGAAGAAGATGAGAGAAGCAAAAAAAGCAGGGGAGGGAAAATAAATGGAATCACACAAAGATTTGACTCCAAAAGTTATGAAAGTCTTAAAAGTTTTATTTAAAATTTTTGTTTATGTGGTTTGTATTTCCCTTGCAATCCTCAGCATTATGCCGTTTTGGATTATGCTGATGAATGCAACCCGTTCCACCACAGAGATTCAGCAGCATGCAATTTCGTTGCTGCCTTCAGGCTACCTGTTGAATAACCTGAAAATATTGTTGGGTAAGAGCTTTAATCCTATAAACGGTTTTATAAATTCAATGATTGTATCTACCGGCTCTACCCTTTGTGCAGTATATTTTTCTACTTTAACAGCTTATGCTATTGTGGTGTATGACTGGAAGCTTAAGCGCCCCTTCTTTACTTTTATTATGGCAGTTATGATGATTCCTTCGCAGGTGGTAACCATAGGTTTCTACCAGATGATTTATAAGGTTGGCTTGGTAAACAGCTTCCTGCCCTTGATTCTTCCGGCTATAGCGTCACCTGCCATGGTGTTTTTCATGAGACAGTATATGGTGGGGGCATTATCCTTGGAGATTGTTCAGTCAGCGAGAATTGATGGCGCAAAGGAGTTTTATATCTTTAATAAAATTGCACTGCCCATTATGAAGCCGGCGATTGCGACTCAGGCTATTTTCTCCTTTGTATCCAGCTGGAATAACCTGTTCCTGCCTTTGATTTTGCTTAGAAATGATAAGTACACCATGCCTATTATGGTAAGCCTGCTCCGTGGAGATATTTACAAGACAGAATATGGTTCCGTATATTTGGGTCTGACCCTGACGGTGCTTCCGTTGTTCATTGTATATTTCCTGCTTTCCAAATACATTATTGCCGGTGTCGCTTTGGGAAGTGTAAAGGGATAATAGCACCTGCTTTTTAGAAAAAGTTAATAAATCCTTTTAAAGGCATATATTTACGGATAAAAAAAGACATGCTACAATAAGTACACGACAGTGCAGAGTAGCATGTCTTTTTGCTTTGGGAGATAGAAAATATGAATAAGCAGGAATTTTTAAATAAATTGCGGGCGGCGTTGAATGGAAGGGTTCCTACTGCCGTGGTAACAGAGAATGTCAATTATTATGAGGATTATATTAATACGCAGGTGAGAATGGGGCGTAGCGAGGAGGAGGTCCTGAAGGCTTTGGGCGACCCCAGACTGCTTGCGAGAACGATTATTGAGACGAATGGTAAGGGGAATACAGCCGAGAGCTATGACAGCTATCGGGAGCCGGAATATCAGAGTGAGCAGAAGAACCAATATGGTAAGGTGCATCGTATACCCGGATGGCTGTGGATTATCATTGTAGTACTGGTGGTTGTGGTAGTTTTGAGCGCAGTACTGTCGGTGATTTCTTTTTTGGCGCCGTTTTTGCTTGCAATTATGGTGGTAATGTTTTTAGTAAAGCTTTTTAGGGATTGGCTGAATTAAATTTTTTTGTATATTTTATATGTTATTTTGAAATACTACTCCTGTAACTAAAAACCAACAGGAGGAATTTTAAAATGTCTAACAACAATCAGAACAACGACAATAACAGATTTAACAACGCTGACAACCAGAACTGCAAGGACAGTCAGAACAGCAACCAGAATAACAACAAGAACAATAATCAGAACAACAACCAGAAGAACAATAACAATCAGAACAACAATTTCTAGTAAACGGTCTCAAAATAACCGGACTAATATATAGAACGGACAAGTATTTAGTCGGGATTATAGAAGACGCTGTATCAGGTTGTGCTTCGGTTCAGGAAACAAGTAGGAACACTGCAAGGTGTTCCTATTTACATAATCCGCAAAAAAATGTATACTATGAAAATAGACAGCCCCATATGTCTTGCATATGTTTATTGATACGACAAAATGACGGTAGGCTGGATAAGAATAAGAAGAATTGGGAAGATACATGAAAAGATTTGAATTGATTGCTCCCTGCCATTTTGGTATGGAGTCAGTTTTAAAGCGTGAGATTGTAGATCTGGGATACGATATTACAGAGGTGGCAGACGGCAGAGTTACTTTTTTGGGAGATGAGGAGGCTTTGTGCCGGGCAAATATTTTTTTGCGCACGGCAGAGCGTATTCTTATTAAGGTGGGAAGCTTTCATGCGGAGACCTTTGAGGAGCTGTTTCAGGGAACAAAAAATTTGCCGTGGGAGGAGTATATTCCTGCGGACGGTAAATTTTGGGTGGCTAAAGCGGCGAGTGTGAAGTCTAAGCTGTTCAGCCCCTCGGATATTCAGTCCATTATGAAAAAGGCAATGGTGGAGCGCCTGAAGGATATTTATCATATAAACTGGTTTGCGGAAGAAGGAGCACCTTTTCCAATTCGTGTCTTTCTTATGAAGGACGAGGTGGTGGTGGGCTTAGACAGCACCGGGGAATCCCTGCATAAAAGAGGCTATCGGAAGCTTACCGCAAAAGCACCTATTGCAGAAAATTTGGCGGCGGCATTGATTATGCTGACACCGTGGAATAAGGATAGAATCTTGGTAGACCCCTTCTGCGGCAGCGGCACAATACCCATAGAGGCTGCAATGATGGCGGCAAATATGGCACCGGGTATGAACCGCAGCTTTACAGCCGAAAATTGGCAGCATATTGTGGCAAAGAGGCAATGGTATGATGCGCTTGATGAGGCAAATGAGTTGCTTGATTTAAATGTGGACGTGGATATACAGGGCTACGATATAGATGATGAGATGGTGAGTATTTCAAGAGAAAATGCAAAAAGTGCAGGGGTAGATAAGCTGATTCATTTTCAACGCCGCAGTGTGGAGCAATTAAGCCACCCTAAAAAATACGGATTTCTGATTACCAACCCGCCCTATGGTGAGCGTTTGCAGGATAAGACCCAGATGCCTAAGCTGTATCAACTGATAGGGGAACGATATCGTTTGTTGGATTCGTGGAGCATGTATCTGATTACTGCTTACGAACAGGCAGAGAAGGATATAGGCCGCAAGGCAGATAAGAATCGCAAAATATATAACGGAATGATGAAAACCTACTATTATCAGTTTTTGGGTCCGAAGCCACCGAAACGTAAGGGGTAGCTTTGGAATGGAGATAAAATGAGAGATGCGAAAAAGGACAATATGCTGATAACCCTTGTCATATGGCTGCTTTTGGGCGGAATCTGTATGTCTGCGATGCTACTTACGGCATCTCGCAAGACTATAGTGATTGCAGATGCAGCTAAGGAGCCGGTTGGGCTGAGTGCTAACAGGGAGCAGCTGACCGCCCAAGGGAAGGGAACGCCACTGCTTTTACAGGAGGATGTAGAAGCCGATGACAGTCTGCAGATTCTCTTGGAGAAGGGAATGAAAGCAGAAAATGTAGTGATGGAGAATCGCTACATGGATAAGGAGTTGTGGATATATATTTATGGAGCGGAGCCGGCTCTTTACAATACAACTGCGATTGTGGGAGATATTGCACCGATAGAGGAGGGCTGTTTTGAGGCACAGAGAGAGGGGATTATCCTCAAGCTGAAAATGAAACAGGTCTACGAATACCACAGCACCTTGGAGAACGATACACTGATTATCACTTATGAGTACCCTCGGGATTTATATCGTCAGATAGTAGTGATAGATGCAGAAGCAGAAGGAGCCGGTAAGAATACCGTGCAGCAGGTGGCGAGATTTTTGCAGGAAAACTTTAATGAGCCGGAGGTCAAGCTTTATTTCATAGGGCTGGATAATAATCAGGCTTCTGAGCAGGAAAGACTGGAGCTGGTGGAAAATGTAAGGGCTGACTTCTATCTGGCTGTCTGTGTGCTGGAGGACGAGGAAAAGCCGGAGGCTTACGGTATTCAAAGCTTTTATAATGAGGAGTATTTTATTCCGGGCTTTGGAAATGTGGATTTTGCGGATGTGGTAACAAAAAATGTGACGGTTGCAGTCAAGAATCGTGCTTTGGGGCTTGTTCCGGCAGACGAGAGCAGTGTTTTGCGAAGGCTTAGGATACCGGCGGCGCAAATCAGCTTGGGATTTATGACAAATGAAAAGGAGCGGGGGCTGCTTTTGCAGGATAGCTATCAGGAAAAGCTGGCAGAGGGTATTGCAGCTGCCCTTAAGGAGGTTTATACTAACAGAGATGAAGAATAGAATTATATTTGCAACAGGAAATGCAGGGAAAATAAAGGAAATACAGATGATAATGGCTGATACCGGCATGGAGGTAATTTCCATGAAGGAGGCAGGTATCAATGTGGATATTGAAGAAAACGGCAGTACCTATGAGGAGAATGCGTTGATTAAGGCAAGAGCAGTGGCAGCCTGTACGGACGATATTGTTATGGCAGACGATTCCGGTCTTGAGGTGGATGCCCTGAATAAGGAGCCGGGTGTTCTTTCAGCGAGATATTTAGGTGAGGATACACCCTATAGCATTAAGAATGCCGAAATTATAAGACGGCTTTCGGGAGTGCCGGACGAGAAGCGCAGCGCCCGTTTTGTATGCGCCATCGCGACGGTGCTGCCGGACGGCAGGGAGCTTACCACCAGAGCTGCCATAGAGGGGCGTATTGGCTATGAGGAAAAGGGCAGTCATGGCTTTGGATATGACCCCATATTTTATGTGCCGCAGTTTGAAAAAACAACAGCAGAGCTGACAGAAGAGCAAAAGAACCAAATAAGTCATCGTGGAAAAGCACTACAGCTTATGAAAGAGGAACTAAAGAAATATGAAGGTAATAATTGTTAGTGATACACATAGGAAAAATGAAAATTATTTCAAAGTGCTTGAAATGCATAAGCCGGATTTGGTAATTCACTGTGGAGATGCCGAGGGAAGTGAGTATGCTATCAGCGAGGCGGCAGACTGTCCGGTAAAGATTGTGTTGGGCAACAATGACTTTTTCTCCGACCTGCCCCGCGAGCTGGAATTTGATATCAGAGAATATAAGGTTTGGGTAACTCACGGACACAATTATTATGTATCCATGGGTAATGAAAATATAAAGAGAGAGGCCATTGTCAGAGGCAGGGATATTGTTTTTTATGGACATACCCATAAGCCGGTTATTGATATTGATGATGGAGTTATTGCCGTAAATCCGGGAAGCCTGTCATATCCCAGACAGGAAGGGCACAGACCCTCCTATGTCATTATGGAGATAGACCGTTTTGGAGAGCTGCATTTTACCATAGCATATTTATAGTGCTTGACAGATTAAAGTTTTATAGTATATAATATCACTTGCGTTGTAAAAGGCGTGTCATGATATTTTTTCGGGGTGTGGCTCAGCTTGGCTAGAGCGCCTGGTTTGGGACCAGGAGGTCGCAGGTTCGAATCCTGTCACCCCGATTATTTAATTCATGCTGTTTCTGCTCAAATTCTTGTTTGTTCATAGCAATTTCTATCTTTCCCTGTATGATACCTTAATATTATGTAGAAGCCGTAAGCTTTTTATTACCCTGTTGACTTCAACGCTTTAAAGTGTTATGCTTTAAAGTGTTGAGGTTTAAAGCATTCAAGCTTTAAATTATCAGAGCAAAATAATTATTTAGGGAGAAGGAGAAAAGGTAAAATGGCTATCAAAATAATAATGCTTATTGTATTTTTCAGCATTATGGTAGGAGTGGGGATTTATTGCAGAAGGCATGCGACTGATGTAAACGGGTTTGTATTGGGAGGCAGAAGCGTAGGTCCATGGCTTACGGCGTTTGCCTATGGTACGTCTTATTTTTCGGCGGTTATTTTTATCGGTTATGCAGGACAGTTTGGCTGGAAATTTGGTTTGGCTTCCACATGGATTGGATTGGGAAATGCTTTTATAGGTTCACTGCTCGCATGGGTGGTGCTGGGCAGGAGAACAAGGATTATGACTCAGCATTTGAAAAGCAAAACGATGCCTGAATTTTTTGGGGCAAGATTTGATTCTAATATGTTAAAAATTGTGGCGTCCATAATTGTATTTATTTTCTTAATACCTTATACGGCTTCCTTATACAATGGATTGTCAAGATTATTCGGAATGGCATTCAATCTTGATTATACCGTATGTATTATTGCGATGGCGGTGTTGACCGGCATCTATGTTATTGCCGGAGGTTACATGGCAACCGCAATTAATGATTTTATTCAAGGAATTATTATGCTTGTGGGTATTGTGGCGGTTATAGCTTCTGTGTTAAAGACAAATGGCGGATTTATCAGTGCAGTGGAGGCATTGGCAAGAGTCAGTGATGAGAGTGTATCTACAATGCCGGGAGCGTTTGCGTCATTCTTCGGACCGGACCCCTTCGGGCTTTTATGTGTGGTTATTTTAACCTCCTTAGGAACATGGGGACTTCCTCAGATGGTTCAGAAATTCTATGCTATTAAGAATGAGGAAGCAATCAGAAAGGGAACCATTATTTCCACTATATTTGCAATAATAGTTGCAGGAGGCTGTTATTTCCTTGGTGGTTTCGGCAGATTGTATGATATAGATGTGGCTACTATGGGTTATGATGCTATTATTCCTGCGATGATTGCACAGCTGGCTCCGATTCTGATTGCTATAGTGGTGATTTTAGTGCTTTCAGCATCAATGTCCACACTGTCTTCCCTGGTGCTGGCTTCCAGCTCCACCCTTACCTTGGATTTGATTAAGGACAATATTGTAAAAAAGATGGACGAGAAAAAGCAGGTATTTATCATGAGAATTTTTATCGTGGTATTTATTGCAGTTTCAGCGATTATTGCGGTGGTTCAATATAAGAGCAGCGTTACCTTTATAGCTCAGCTTATGGGTATTTCATGGGGTGCGCTGGCAGGTGCGTTTTTAGCTCCGTTCATTTACAGCTTATATTGGAAGGGTGTTACAAAGAGTGCCGTAATTGTCAATTTTATTTTTGGCTCAGGTATTATGATAGCTAATATGCTTGCAAAATCAGTATTTCCTACGGTGCTGAAATCTCCTATTAATTGCGGCGCATTCGCAATGCTGGCAGGACTTGTTATTGTACCGGTTGTCAGTCTGATTACACCGAAGCTTAAAAGGGAGAAGACTGATGAGGTTTTCGGGTGCTACGAGAATGGTAAGTAATGGGTGAAGCTTTGGTAACCCATGGAGTAAGGCTGTGTCGAACAAAACAGGTTCGATGCAGCCTTTTACAGTGTGTTCTGCGGTGTGTATTTTTAACGGATGAAAGTGAACTGGGTTGTAAATATCGACATATTATGCTAATATCATGTATGGAAAAATTGAGAGGAAGAAAAATTTATGCAACAAGAGAATAAGATGGGTGTTATGCCTATAGATAAGTTATTGCTGTCCATGTCGTTGCCAATGATGATTTCCATGCTGGTACAGGCGCTCTACAATATCGTAGACAGCATTTTTGTTTCCCAAATTAATGAATATGCTTTGCGTGCGGTATCTTTGGCATTCCCGGTGCAAAGCCTGATGATAGCAGTGTCGGTGGGAACTGCAGTTGGTATCAACGCCTTTGTATCCAGAAGCCTTGGAGAAAAGGAATTTGAAAAAGCGAACGCTATTGCTAAGAATGGTATTTTTATTGAGTTGATAAGTTATGTGGTGTTTGCCATGGTGGGCATCTTTTTCAGTGCCCCGTTTTTTGCCAGTCAGACGGAAATCCCTGAGGTGAAGCAATATGGTGTGACTTATCTTACAATATGCTGTGTGGTTAGTATCGGCATTTTTGTGCAGGTAACCTTTGAGAGACTGCTGCAGTCCACCGGAAAAACCTTTTATACAATGATTACTCAGGGTGTTGGTGCAATTGTGAATTTGATTTTAGACCCTATTCTGATTTTTGGGTACTTTGGTTTGCCAAGAATGGGAGTTGCAGGTGCGGCAACAGCAACTGTGGCGGGACAGCTTTTTGCAGCTATGCTGGCAGTTATTTTTAACCTGAAATATAACGCAGAGCTTCAGATTTCGTTTAAGGGCTTTAGACCCAGTGGACGCATTATTATGCAGATATATAAGGTGGGTGCGCCCTCTATTGTGGTACAGGCCATCGGCTCTGTAATGACCTATGGAATGAATTTGATTTTGGCGGCGTTTGGAGCAGCACAAACGGTGTTTGGAGTGTACTTTAAGCTGCAGAGCTTTATCTTTATGCCTGTATTTGGTTTGAATAATGGTATGGTACCCATTATCGCTTATAATTATGGTGCGGGCAAAAGAGAGCGTGTAATCAAGACCATGAAGAGCAGTATTAAATACGGCGTGGGGATTATGCTCGTTGGTCTGGTAATTATGGAGCTGTTCCCTACACAGCTGTTATCTCTCTTTAATGCTACGCCGGAGATTTTGGAGATAGGTGTGCCTGCACTTCGTACTATTTGCATTAGCTTTTTATGCGCAGGCTTCTGTATCGTTGTGGGAAGTGCCTTTCAGGCATTGGGAAATGGCGTATACAGTATGTTGGTTTCCGTGGCAAGACAGCTTTGCGTGCTTTTGCCGGTAGCGTATCTGCTGTCCTTGAGTGGCAATGTGCGTTTGATATGGTGGGCATTCCCTATTGCAGAGATTGCCAGTGTAGGTATGAGTACCTTTTTTCTGATTCGTATTTATAATAAAATTATACGTCATATCGGAGATGAAAAAATAAATACAAAAATTATGCAAAAATAAATCTAAAAATGGTTGACAAACACAATGTAATAAGTTAAAATATGCTTCGTCGGTTTGAGTTTTAGCAGTCGATGAAGTATTATGTGTTCGTAGCTCAGCTGGATAGAGCAACGGCCTTCTAAGCCGTGGGTCGGGGGTTCGAATCCCTTCGAGCACATTTGAGACAGCCTTTGGCTGTCTCATTGTATGGTGGGTATAGCGCAGTTGGTTAGCGCGCCAGATTGTGGCTCTGGAGGCCAAGGGTTCGAATCCCTTTATCCACCCTTTTGCTTTACGGAGTTTTTCGTGAGGTATACAGTATGTGTCGTAGTGACACGCTTGGTGTCATCATTATAGGGCTATCGCCAAGCGGTAAGGCACAGCACTTTGACTGCTGCATTCGCTGGTTCGAATCCAGCTAGCCCTGTTTTTTTTATTTATGTGGGATATTAGCTCAGGCGGTAGAGCACTTGACTTTTAATCAAGTTGTCCGGGGTTCGAATCCCCGATGTCTCATTAGGTAAAAGATAGGAAGTGTTGATTTTTCAGCACTTCCGTTTTTTGTATGGCAATCTTTTGCAAGTGACCATAAGTGGGGTATACTAATTGTTGCTGTATAGTGCAAACTATGTTATGGTAGTGTATATAAAATGAAAGTGGGGTTACATAGTGTGAGTAAGAAAAAGGTAAGGATTTTGGCAATAGCAGCAATTCTGTTAGTACTTGCGGTGCTTGCAGTGATTGCGATTGTGAGCGTCACAGGAGGCTCCCGCGAGATAAAAGGCGAAGAAGGCGTGGAGGCTGTGGCAGAGCTTGAGACTGCTGCAGGTATGGAGACGACAAGTATTGAGAGCAGCATAAGTGCGGAGGCTGATGCCACTATGGAGACTGGCACAGACGCGGAGACGGGCATTCCTGAAGACCGAGAGGAAGAAAGCCCTGAGGCAGTCACTGAGGCGGTGAACAGTGAATTGAGGCGAACGGTATCACCTGAGCAGCCCATGTGGCTTATACATATTGATTCATGGAATTATGCGGACCCACAGAAAATTATTGAATTAATACCGGAGGATATCAGACCCTATGTGGTATTCAATATTTCTCTTTCCATTAACTGGGATGCCAATGAAAAAAAGTGGCGGATTGTGCATGACGGTTATGAGACTGCCAAATCGTGGTTAAGAACCTGTGCAGATAATCAGGTGTGGGCAATGATTCAGCCTGCGAGCGGTGGTCAGTGCCATTTTCCGGATTATGACAGCTCTGTGGATTACGAAGAGACTATTTATGCGGAATTTTTCAGAGATTATCCCAATTTTCTTGGTTTTAACTATTGCGAGCAGTTTTGGGGCTTTGATCAGGTGGATTTTCCTGTCTCAGCCAGAGAGCGTTATGAGCATTTTGCAAATCTTCTGAAGCTTTCAAACAAGTATGGCGGTTATCTGGTGGTAAGCTGGTGCGGAAATCAGTGGAGCCCGAATATTAACCCACTTGCCATGATAAAGCAGGTTCCTGATTTTGAACAGGCATGCAGAACCTATACCCAGAATTTCATTTTGGAGGAGAAGTATACGCAGGTAAGCTATATTGCGGATATGGAAAGCCTTGTGTATGGTGCCTATGTTTCCGGTTACTGCGGCAATTTTGGTGTGCGTTATGATGAAAGCGGCTGGACGGATTCTACATGGACGGGAACGGGCGAGACGACAAAGGACGAATACAGACAATCCACCGGACTGCCCATTCATTTGGAGCGTATGGTATTAAACGGTGCCACTGTCATTGATGGACCGGAGTTGATTTGGGTAGACGACTTTAGGGAGCTGGAGCCAAGTAAGGGAAGTGATGGCTATACCTCCCGTGAGTGGGGAATGTGCGACCAATTCCAAAACAATATGATTGATTTGTTTAGAAAGGTGCTTGATGGAACCATTCGTATTCCAAGCCGTGAGGAGGCGGTTGCACGGACTAAGGTTATTCTGATTAACGATATAAAAGCAAACAGCGCAGACCAAATGTACAGTACACCCGCCAAGCTGTTTGAGGGCTTGTATCGTATGAGTGATGACGGTAATCTTAAAAACAATCATAACCTGTATAAGAGGACAGGCCGTTATCCTACGATTCCCATGGCTTATGCTTTGGCAGATGATGTTGCACAGTCCTTTGAGGTGGTTTTGAAAAAGTCAGAGCTGGATTCCCGCTGGAAGAAGATTGAGGATAAGGTCAGGGAATTTGATGCGCTGTTCCCGGAGGAATATGAGGGAACCTGCTATGTGGGGCGAAATGAAAATACATGGGTAACGTATAATCCCTTTAAGAATGGCACAACAGCTACAGCCTCCGTTCCCTGTCAGTATAATACCTGCGAGAGGTTTGAATTAGAGTATTCAGCCTATGCTTCAGGACTTATCAAAGAGTATGCGGATTACATGGAAATATACTTGAATAATTATGATGAAGAAGATACAGGGCTGAAAACTAATATAATTAAAATTTACGGCAGCAGTCAGGAGCCTGAATACAGCTATCGGGACAGGGGCTATAATCAGAAGGCCAGTGTATTGGAAAGTACATGGGAGGAGGGCGTGTTTACGCTTACCATAAAACACAATGGACCGCTGGATATTCTGATAACCTGTGAGGGAAAGGAAACAGAGCGGTTGACAGAGTATCAACAGGCATCACTTATTGAGCCGGAAGAGCCGCCCTTCTATTCAGGTGCTCGTCAGTATGAAGCAGAGCTGTTTGATTATAAGGATATTGAAGAAAATGTGCCTAATGGCTGTTGGAGTGACGTAACAGGTTTTCAGGCGCAGGGCTTTATAAAGTTTGGAACCAAGGCTTCGGCTGCTGTCAGAGATACTGTAAGCACAGCAAAGGGCGGAATGTTTACCTTGCAGTTGCGATACGCTTCTGAGGCGGCAAACGAAAGTGTTGATTTATATGTAAATGGCTTCAAAATAGCAACATTGTCCTTGGAGGCAACAGATACATTAAGCAGCTGGACCGTATGTGAACAGCAGATTCCTTTACATACCGGTGACAACATTATTGAGTTGAAGGCATCTGAGAAGCTGCCCGGTATGCTGTATTTGGATAATTTTGTGGTTACGGGAGATTTCGGTGACGGGCTTGTAAGATAAACCTTGACAAAGTTAATTTGGTAAGGTTATAATCAATATCGTGATTGCGCACGGCCGTGCGCAATCACAATGTGCGCGGATATGGCGGAATTGGCAGACGCGCCAGATTTAGGTTCTGGTGGGCACTCCCGTGCAGGTTCAAGTCCTGTTATCCGCACTACACAAAAGAGCCGTAAAATCAAAGGGAATGTTAAGAAAACCTTTGGTTTTACGGCTTTTTTCGTGCTTTAAATAGCGGCATAAAATATGTTCGGCAAATTTAACCAGTGCCATTCGAGTGCGATAACTTCCATGCATGGGGTGAATGATAATATATACACAATATTTGCCAAAGCCACCTTGATTTTACCATCTAAGCAAAACAGAAAGCTGACGGTAAATCAAGTTATTGACCGCCCTGTTAAGTACTGCTACAAGCTTTCGCCCATGAAGAAACTATGTCAAAAAGATATGTTCTCTGAGCTGCATCATCATCGCAAATGGCTATTTTCAGTTTCATGCAAATACTCCTTCATAAGCTCCTCGTACAGCTTTCCGGCAGTCCAAAACACATTGTGAGGCGTAAGGATTGCCTTTAAGGGAACTGGAGGGATTCCTTCCCTGCGGTAAGCGGCTAAAAGTGTGTCCAACTCATCGGAGGGAATGCCGGAAAAAACCATCATTTCCATAGGAAAATCAGTCCCGGTGTAGCCTTTGCCCGAGGAAGAAAAGCCCTGTATGCCGGCGAGGGCACCCAGCGATTCATTGTATTGTCTTCTTTCAACGGTGACAGCCTGTAAGCCCATTTTTTTGCAGAGTGCATTTATTTGTGAAAGCTTGTCCTTATTGATATGAAACAGTAGGACTTTTTTGGTGTTTTTCATATTTGTATATACAGCCTTTCTTTATAGAGTGTATAACAGAGAAGCCTGTCATGAAGTTAATCAACTATAGTATACCCTTCCCTGAAAAATTCTACAAGAATAATAGCGGCACATTTCTCAACATTTGGTTGAAAAATGTCGAAAATATAAATATTTTTAGAATGATTGTTGAAATGTTGAGTTTTTCTCTACTAAAATATATGTTATAATGCTATTAATTCAACTGAAAGGAGAAAGGCCCATTGATGGCTGGGGGTGAGGAAAATGGCAGAATTAGTCTTTGGAACGCAGCTTGCAAAGCTTCGAAAGGAGAAGGGAGTTACGCAGGAGCAGATTGCCGATTATCTTGGGGTTAGTCCGCAGGCAATCTCTAAGTGGGAGAACGGCAGTTACCCCAATGGGGATTTGCTGCCGAGGCTTGCAGATTATTTTGGAGTATCCATCGATTATCTCTATGGAAGAGAAAAGAAAGAGGTATCCTTAGAGCAACAGATATTGGAAGCTATTCAGAGTGCGAGTGAAGACGGAGAGTGGGATTACGAGGCTCGTTTTGAGCAGATGTTTCGCTTTATCTGGGCAATGCAGGCAGCCTGTTGGATTGATAACAAGTACTATTATGAGAGGAATCATGGTGACAGAAAGTCTATTACAGCATCTGCTATTACGAACAAATCAGGCTTTTCCTATATGAGATTGAATAAGGATTTGGAATTTTATGCGCTTATGAAGGAGCCTGAGGGGGGATTTTCCTCTTATTTCAAGGTGACTGACAGATTGGAGGAGCTGTTTGCATTATTGGGAAAGAAGGAAAACCTTCAGGTGCTGTTTTATATACTTTCTTTGGAAAATGCCGAATGTGTGAGCGCGGCTACGATTGCAAAGCAGCTAAAGCTATCAGAGAAATGTGTGGAGGAGCTATTAGAGCACCTGAGAAGCTTTGCTGACAAGGGCGGCAATGGTATGTTACTGGAGGCAAAGCTGGTTGATGAATATGGTGGGAGAAAGAAGGTGTATGCCAAGCAGGAGGTATCGTCTGCCCCGATTCTTCTGCTGTTGGCGGCTGCAGATGTTATTATCAACCCGCCACAGAGCTATGCGTTGCAGATTGCTTCCCGAGGGAAGGGGTGGCTGGAACGGGGAGGAGATGAGAGTGCAAAAGCTTAATCATTCAAAGCAACGAAAAAAATGAGGATTAAAAGTATGAGGGAGTAGAGAAAAATATGAGGAACAGAGAAAAAAAGAAGGCGGAGAATAAGGAACAGAATCCGCTACACAGAGAGTACGGTATTATCAGCAATATCCGTTACATTTTGCAAGCTATGTTTGAAGGCGACAGGCGCTTTCTATACCTGATTCCCATTGGAGTGCTTTGTGCGCCGTTTGCCACATATCTATGGACTTTTTTGTCTAAATTTATCATTGATACGGTGATGGGGGAGTGCGAATGGCAAAGGCTGTTATATTTGATGCTTGGTTTTGCGGCAGTGCAGACCTTCATCACTATGTTGAATACTTACTATGATAGTGAGACGGCTCCATGCTATATTGAGGTCAGGTGTCTGGTTCTGTTGGGACGGCTCAATGCCAAGGCAATGAAAATTGACTTTGAGCACTTGGAGAATCCTGATGTTATGGATTGTAATCAAAAGGCAAAAAATGCCTGCGGCAATAATGATAGTGGCGTAGAGGGCATGATGCATCAAATTACATATTTTTTGAATTCTTTAGCTGTTGTGGTTGTGGGAATATGCATTTTGGGAACTATGAATGTTTTTGTGGTGCTGCTTATGCTTGCATTGGCAGGAGTAAATTTTGTCATCACTAACCATACCAACGCCGTAGCGAAGAAAGTGGTGTGGGATCCGTTGGCACCATGGTGGAGAAAGCGCTACTATATTCAAAATACCACCACTAATTTTAAGGAAGCAAAGGATATCCGCATGTTCGGGCTGCAGAAGTGGCTCCTTGCAAAGTATCGGGAGCTGAATAAGGTTCGCTATGAGGCACAGAAGAAGAATGCAAGGCTTTGGTTTGCAGCTTCCGTTTCTTCCAATGTTTTATGGCTGTTTGCGCAGCTTGCGGTATATGCGTGGCTAATCTATGCAGTGATAAATGGGAAGGTGACAATAGGAAACTTTACTCTGTATATTACATCAGCGGGAACTTTTTTTGGTTACATATCTTCGTTTTTAAATAGTATCAGTAATCTTTTGGCAAGAAGCAGGGAGGTTGACGATTACCGAAGCTTCCTTGATTTTGACGGCGGAGATACCGGAATGGAAGGAAAGGAGCTTCCCAAGCTGCCCTCCTATGAATTTACCTTTGAAAATGTTTCCTTTTGTTATCCCAAGTCGGAAAGGTATGTCTTGAAAGACTTGAATCTGACGGTCAAGGCAGGGGAGCGTCTGGCGGTTGTGGGAAAAAACGGTGCGGGCAAGTCCACCTTTATCAAGCTGCTCTTACGTCTGTATGAGCCGACAAAGGGGCGTATTCTCTTAAACGGAGTGGATGTGAGAGAATATGATAAGCGCAGCTATTATGAAGCCTTTGCCCCGGTATTCCAGCAGGTGGAGCTGTTTGCCTTTCCCATGGCGGAAAATGTTTCCATGAAGGAGCCGGAGAGAACCGATAAGACAAAAGCAAAGGAGTGTCTTGTGAAGGCAGGACTTTCTGAAAAGCTTAAGGAGTTGCCATTGGGAGTAGATACAGAGCTTTTAAAGGTAATCAGTGACGAGGGAGTGGATTTATCAGGCGGTGAGAAGCAGAAGCTTGCACTGGCGAGGGCCTTATACAAGGACGCTCCGGTGGTGATTCTTGATGAGCCGACGGCAGCATTGGATGCACTTGCGGAGGCGAAGCTGTATGAGAGCTTTGACAGACTTATCGGCGATAAGACAGCTGTCTATATCAGTCATCGCTTAAGCTCTACGCAGTTTTGCTCTCATGTGGCAATGTTTGAAGATGGGGAGATGACAGAGTACGGAACTCATGAGGAGCTGCTTAGTAAGGGTGGTGCCTACGCGGAGATGTTCCGTGTTCAGGCACAGTACTATGTGGAAAATCCGGGAGAGGAGGCAGCATATGGAGAAGCGTAAGAAGGGCGGACAGATAAAGGACAAACAAAATATACGCCGTATGGTGTTTGCAACCCTTAGGTTTATGATTCGCACGGCGTGGAGGGAGCGACCGGCATTATTTGGAGTCTATGCGCTGTTGTTTGCATCACAGTGTATGCGAAAGGTACAGATAGTGATTCTGCCCAAATTCTTATTGGATGAGCTGATGCTTGTTGTGGAGGGGGCACCTGTGAAGGAGCATTTGCAGGGGATTATTTTCTATGCAGCTCTGATTTGCGGGGTGAATCTGTTAGCCAATGTGCTGGATAACATAGCATATCAGACTCGGAATGTTATGCAGGAGTGGTTTAATGAATATTTTGAGGTTCAGCTTGCCGACCATGCCATGAGGATAGATTTTGAGCATACTGAGAATCCTGCGGCGTTAGACCAGCTGAATCGTGCAAAGGAGGGAATCAGCTGGTACAGCGGCGGTGTAGTGGGGGTATTAAACGGCTTCTATGATATTGTGATTAACTGCACGGTAATTTTGGGCGTGGGAGCGGTGATTGTTCTGACTTGTCCATTATTGCTGCCGATTCAGATAGTAGGCTTATTACTGATAACGGTGTTTAATGCAAAAAATAATAAATATGAGATAGAAGAGTATGGAAGGCTGGCAAAAACAAATCGGGAGTTTGGGTATTTCTGCTTCCAGCTGGCTGATTTTTCCTACGGAAAGGACATTCGTCTGTATGATAGTGCGGAGATGATGTGCAGAAAATCAAGTACAATTGCTAAGAAGCAGATGGAAAGCTGGTTCAGACTGGCAAGAAAACAATGTAAATGCACATGGGGAATGGATATCGCAAATGCATTGCGTGATGGCTTTAGTTATTTTTATATCGGTTACCTTGCTCTTACAAAGGTAATCGGCATTGGCGACTTTACCATGTGTGTTGCTGCCGCTTCCGAGCTGTATCATGGTATGAGAGGAATTGTGTTTGGCTGTCAGGATGTCGTAAAGCGTTGCAATTATGCCTATCAGTATTTGGAGTTTCTTAATTATCCTGCGGCAATGCCTAAGGGAGACAAGGCTGTTTTGAATGGTAAGCACACTATAGAGTTCTCTCATGTGAGCTTTCGTTATCCCCGCTCGGAGCAGTTTGTTTTGGAGAATGTAAATCTTACTATCAGTTCAGGTGAGCATTTGGCGGTGGTCGGGCTGAATGGTGCCGGAAAGACTACCTTTATCAAGCTTTTATGCCGCCTGTATGATGTGACGGAGGGGCAGATTCTTATTGACGGGGTGGATATCAGGGAGTATTCCGAGGAGGAGTACAGGAAGCTTTTTGCAGTGGTATTTCAGGACTTTAAGCTGTTTGCCTTCAGCCTTAGGGAGAATATTTCCTTTGGAGAAGCTGCCGGTGATGAGGAAATTCAGCGCGTGTTGGAGCTTGCAGGCTTTTATGAGGATGCGGAGAAGCTTCCGGAGGGCTTGGACACCATGATATATAAAAGCTTTGATGAGCATGGAGTGGAGCTTTCCGGCGGACAGCAGCAAAAGACGGCAATCAGCCGCGCCCTGTACCGTAATGCACCTATTGTAATCCTAGATGAGCCTACGGCAGCGTTAGACCCCATGGCAGAGTACGATATCTATCGTCATTTTGACTGTCTGGTGGGAAATAAAACGGCAATTTACATTTCCCATCGTTTGTCAAGCTGTAAATTCTGCCATAGGATTGCGGTGTTTGCGGATAGGACCATCAAGGAATACGGAACACATGAGGAGCTTGTGGGTATACAGGACGGAATCTACGCAAAAATGTTTGAGGCGCAGGCGAAGTATTTTACGCCGGTACAAGCGCCTTGACCAGCATGCACACTAAAATCCCGCAGGCAGTGGGAAGGAAAAAGGCAATAAGCGTCCATTTCAGGCTTCCGGTTTCCTTTTTAATGGTGAGCAGGGTGGTTGTGCAGGGCCAATGCATCAGAGAAAACAGGCAGGTGCAAAGGGCAGTGCGGATACTCCAGCCGTTTTCAATAAGAAGCTCCTTGAAAAAGCTGAGATTTTCTATTTCGGTAAGGGAGCCTTGGGCGGAATAGGTCATCAGGATAATAGGCAGTACAATCTCATTGGCAGGCATACCGAGAAGAAAAGCAAGCAGAATTACGCCGTCCATTCCAAGCATTCTGCCGAGAGGGTCTAGGGCATTTGCGGTAAGGGCTAAGGGAGTGCTTGAGCCTAGCGGGATATTTGCCATAAGCCAAATCAGAACACCGGCGGGAAGAGCTACCGTGACAGCTCTTCCCAGCACAAAAACTGTGCGGTCAAGTACGGAGCGGACAAGAATACTCCCGATTTTGGGGCGTCTGTAGGGCGGCAGCTCCAGCAAAAAGAAGGAGGGAACTCCCTTTAAGGCAGTGGCTGACAGCAGCCTTGATGCGGCAAGTGTCATGCAGATGCCAAACAGAATAAAGCCTGTAAGTAAAAGAGCAGCATGAAGAGAGCCGGTCAATCCGGCTTCGGAGCCGATAAAAAACAGGGTAATTAATGTAATCAGAGTGGGAAAGCGTCCGTTGCAGGGAACAAGACTGTTGGTGAGTATGGCAATCAGACGTTCTCTGGGGGAAGCGATAATGCGGCAGCCTGTGACTCCCACTGCATTACAGCCAAAGCCCATCGCCATGGTAAGCGCCTGCTTGCCGCAGGCATGACATTTTTTCAGAGGGCAATCCAAATTGTAGGCGATGCGGGGAAGATAGCCCACATCTTCTAACAGGGTGAAAAGAGGGAAGAAAATTGCCATGGGAGGAAGCATCACGGACACAATCCATGTCAGTACCCGGTAGATTCCCGCTAACATTAGGTCAGTGAGCCAAGCGGGTGCCTGTAGGCGGGCAAACAGACAATAGAGTTTTCCTTCCACAAAATGAAAAAAGCCGGATAAAAGGGCAGAAGGGTAATTGGCACCCATAATTGTCAGCCAAAATACTAAAGCAAGTAAAAGCACCATAAAAGGATAGGCGGTGTATTTTCCTGTGAGGATACGGTCCAAGGCTCTGTCCTTTTTTTGATAATTCATGTTGTCATAGGAAATTACTTCCTGACTAAGGCAGGCTGCCAGCTCCGAAAATAATAGGGTATCCTCCTCAGAAAATTCAGGGGAAGGCTTGGCAGGGCAGGGTTTGGTGAGCTTCGGAAGAGGAGCTTCGCCAAGATGACACAAATATTTTTTCAGGCTGCTTAAACCATGCCTTCTGCGGGCGGCTGTGCCGATGACAGGGATTCCGATTTCTTTTTCCAAGCGTTGCAAATCGATATGTATTCCTTTTTTGGCGGCTTCGTCCATAAGGTTGATACAGAGGAGTACATTGGCACAAGCGGCCTTTATCTGTAGCGCCAACAGCAGGCTGCGCTCTAAACAGGTGGCATCACAGACAACTATGACTAGGTCGTGCTGTTCTTTTAAAAGGAAATCTCTGGTTACCTTTTCCTCAGCAGAGTGAGGGAGGAGAGAGTAGGTTCCGGGCAAATCTATCAGCTCGTATTGGGTGCCTTTCACAGAGAAGCTTCCTTTGGCGAGAGTAACGGTTTTGCCGCACCAATTACCGGTGTGCTGATGCATACCGGTGAGCTTATTAAAAAGGGTGCTTTTGCCTACGTTGGGATTACCTGCCAGTGCAACAATTCTTTTTACTTTTTCCAAGTGCTTCAACCTCCTGTACAAGAATATTTTGGCTGTCTGCCATACGCAGGGCGATAACGCAGCCCCGCACAAGATACGCCTTTGGGTCGCCATGTGGACTTGTGCCAATGCAGACAATGGGAACGCCGGGCAGGAAGCCCATGGAGTGCAGGTATTGACGAATATGCTCCGTGCCTGATATTTCTGTAATTATAGCGGTTGCCTGGTAAGGCAGCCTGCTCAGGGGAAATGTCTTCATAAATTACCTTTGGGGCGCTATACCGCGGGATATTGTCGTTGTGATAGTATATGGTGCGTCTGTGATATAGGTGCCTGTCTGATTTGATAAAGTTCTTGACTTTTTTGGGATAAAATGTTACTTTATGTACAGTTAAGAGGGAGTAGTTGCGACGTGCAATCAACATACCCCGGCAATATGGCATTTACGGCAGTGGAATGCCTGACCCGTGGTTGCACGCTTTCATCTCTAATACAAGGTATTGAGTGAGAGAACAAGACTTTTAGCACGGTGAGTGCGGAGGTCTTTTTTTATTCCCGCGAGGGTCGAATACCCCGCCCCCCGGGGCGCTTCAAATTTGATGTCCCACTGCTTGCGGCGGGGTATTTGACTGAGTGGGGAAGGGCATTATGGTAGTGTGCCAAGGAATACAGGATTGGAGGAAGAAATATGGAAATTTTATTACAATTATTATTGCTGGTGGTAGGTTTTGTGATGCTGATGAAGGGAGCGGATTGGTTTGTGGACGGTGCTTCCAAAATTGCCGACAGATTTGGAATTCCGCAGCTGGTCATAGGCCTTACTATTGTGGCAATCGGAACCTCTCTGCCGGAGGCGGCGGTCAGTATATCGGCAGCATTGCAGGGCAGCGCAGAGATAACCATCGGTAATGTGTTGGGCAGTAATATTTTAAATGTGTTGGTTATATTGGGATTAACTGCGGTGGTCAGAACAATTTCCGTCCAGAAATCTACGGTATATTATGAAATTCCCTTTGTAATTTTTGTAACGGTGCTGCTTGCGGTGCTGGGGCTTTGGGATAATCAGGTAAGCCGTGTGGAGGGCGTTATCCTGTGGGTATTTCTAATTGTATATATGTTGTATCTTCTGCGCATGGCAAAGAGTGGAGCCGCAGTAACAGAGGCTCCCGAGGAGGATAAAAAGGAGTCCCTTATTAAGCTGCTTGTTATGGTAGTAGTGGGGATTGTGATGATTGCATGGGGCAGTGATGTGACAGTAGACGCTGCAACGGAAATTGCAACCTTCTTTGGAATGAGCCAGCGTTTTATCGGTCTTACCATTGTGGCGTTAGGAACCTCATTGCCTGAGCTTGTTACCAGTGTGACGGCTGCCATTAAGGGAAAGGCAGATATTGCAGTGGGTAATATTGTGGGCAGCAATATCTTTAATATTTTGTTCGTAGTAGGAACTACAGCTTTGATAACACCTGTAACCTACGCTTCGGGCTTTATGGTGGACAGCATTGTAGCCACAGCGGCGGTAGTGCTTTTGCTGATATGTGTATGCAGGGACAGAAAGCTTTCACGGGCAGGCGGTATTATTATGCTTTTGGGATATACAGCATATTTTGTCTATTTGATTCGGTAATATTGCATAAAGAGTAAGGCAAATGATATAATAAGCGTAGGCTTTGAAGTGTAAAGCCTATGCTTATTTTTTGAGAGGAAAAGCTATGAGAAAACAGGGTATATTATTGCCGATTTCCAGTATACCTTCCGAGTATGGCATCGGAACCTTCGGAAAGGAAAGCTATGAATTTGTAGATTTTTTGAAGAAAGCAGGACAGAAGCTTTGGCAGATACTGCCGCTTGGACCTACAGGATATGGTGATTCCCCCTATCAGTCCTTTTCCACCTTTGCGGGCAATCCCTACTATATTGATTTAATAAAGCTGACGGAGGAGGGATATCTCACCAGGGAGGAGTGCGATTCCTTTGATTTTGGCAACAATGAGCATTATGTGGACTATGAGAAGGTCTACAATGCCCGTTTTACAGTGCTTAGAATGGCATGGGAGAGGGCAAAGCTTCTAGGTGTGGAGAAGAGCGGTGATTATTTGGAGTTCGTTCAGAAAAGCAGCGGCTGGCTGGAGGATTATGCACTATATATGGCAATAAAGAAGGCATTTGGCGGCAGCAGCTTTTTGGAGTGGGAAGAGGATATCAGGCTGCGTAAGCCGGAGGCTTTGGAGAGATATCGAGAGGAGCTTTCAGAGGAAATATGTTTTTATAAGTTCCAGCAGTATCTTTTTGCGAAGCAGTGGAGGGCGTTAAAGGAATATGCCAATGCTGCAGGCATTGAAATCGTGGGTGATATTCCCATATATGTTGCATTTGACAGTGCGGACACATGGGCGAATCCGGAGCTGTTTTGGCTTGATGAGAAGGGAGAGCCTTTGGGCGTGGCGGGCTGCCCGCCCGATGCCTTTGCGACTACCGGACAGCTTTGGGGCAATCCTCTGTATTGCTGGGAGTATCATCAAAAGACAGGTTATGCATGGTGGTTGCAGCGTATTGCCCACTGCTATGAGCTTTATGATGTAGTCCGTATTGACCATTTCAGAGGCTTCGATGAATATTGGTTTGTACCCTACGGAGACCCTACGGCAGAGAGAGGCCATTGGGAAAAGGGACCGGGCTATGAGCTTTTTCAGACTATGCAGGAGAAGCTGGGAGAGAAAAAGGTGATTGCTGAGGATTTGGGATTTTTGACAGACAGTGTCATTGAGCTGGTAAAGCGCACAGGATATCCGGGAATGAAAATCCTGCAATTTGCCTTTGACGGAGGGGCGGACAATATTTATCTTCCCCATAATTATGAGCGCAATAGTGTAGTGTATACGGGAACTCACGATAATGAGACGACCAGAGGCTGGATACAGACCCGTTCCGATTGTGAAAAGGACTTTTTGGAGCAGTATCTTAACAGTCATGATGAGAAGACGCTTACATGGGAATTGATTCGTCTGGCAGTGTCCAGCGTGGCAGATACGGCTATTATTCCCATGCAGGATTATTTGGAGCTGGGTAATGAGGCCCGTATCAATACGCCCTCTACCCTTGGGGACAACTGGAAGTGGCGTATGGATAAGAATGCTTTAACCGATGAGCTGGCAGAGCGGATTTATGCTATGGCAAGGCTGTATGGAAGGGCTTAGGAGGCTTACATGATATATTTGTCGCATTTTTCTTTTCCTGATGCGGAGAGGGAATATAGTTTTCTGATGGAAGAAAAAAGAACCTGCTATGATACCTTTTATCCCTTTCAGGTATTGTCCAAGCGCTGTCTGAGAATGCTGGATTTTGAGCCGGTTACCATTCTGTATGGCGGAAATGGTTCGGGAAAGACTACAGCCCTGAATGTGATTGCTGAAAAGCTGGGGCTTGAGAGGGATACGCTCTATAACAGAACTAATTTTTTTGAAGCCTATACAGATATGTGTGATTATGAGGTTACAGAGCCTGTTCCCGAAAAAAGTAGAATTATTACCAGCGATGATGTCTTTGATTTTATCCTGAATCTCAGGAGCCTGAATGATGGAATCAATCAAAAGCGGGAGGAATTGTTTGAGGAATATCTGGAAGCCAAGTACTCCCATTTTCAGATGAAATCCCTGGAGGATTATGAGCAGTTAAAAAAGGTACACATGGCACGAAGCAAGACACAGTCCAAGTATGTTCGGAATAACATTATGGATAATGTGCGGGAGCATTCCAACGGGGAGAGCGCTTTCCTGTATTTCTCCGAGAAGATTCAGGAAAATGGCTTGTATCTCTTGGACGAGCCTGAGAACAGCCTGTCTCCCCTGCGGCAGCAGGAGCTTTTGCAGTTTTTGGAGGATTCGGCGCGCTTCTTTGGCTGCCAGTTTATTATTTCCACACATTCACCTTTCCTGTTGTCGCTTCGCAGTGCCAAAATATACGATATGGACGAGGAGCCGGTTGACGTGAAAAGGTGGACTGAATTGTCCGGCGTCCGTACATATTATGAATTTTTCAAAAAGCATGAGGGAGAATTCCGGCGTTAGCGTATTTTAGTAAAAAGCTCGGAAGCAGGATGAAGTGCCATATAGGAGTTATGGTACTCCTTGCAGTAGGTTACCTCCTGGTCAAACCAATCGGGGGGAACAAATGCCTCTGCCGCCTCCTTGCTGCCGAATTCAACCTCTGCCATAGTCAGGGGAGCAAAGGGAGCGTCAAATACGTCCAATTCAATGGTTAAGCTGTAATCCTCAGGAGGAGTAGGGAAGCCTTCCTTGAAGCCCGGATTCTTAAGCGGAATCAAATATCTTTTTTTGGAGATAATATTGCCGTCTGCCTTCTCACGCAGATGGTAGTAGGCCTCCTCGTTTAAGGCGAGGTTACTTTCCTCTCTTGCAAGCATTCCACTGCCCTTGTAGGTGAGATAATATTCGTCGTCCTCCTTGCGTACACGAACAACGGGCGTAACACATAGATACGCCTGTTCAATATGGTGACAGGGATAGCTTTCCAAATCATTAGGCAGGGATTTTATTGTAAATTTGCGTTCAATTTCCATAGATGTCCTCATTTCTGCGTCAGGCACGCCTTTCGTACAAGGCTATCATATCATATTCCAAGAGAAATTGCTAGAAATACAACAATTAATTGAAATATTTGGTGGAAATGTGTATACTATTCCTATGTCATAGGAAGCTGTACCTAAAATTTGTGAATATTTCGTATGGAGGTAAATATGAATCAGATAGCAATTTTTTTTGCAGAAGGCTATGAGGAGATAGAAGGCTTAGCAGTTGTGGATGTGTGCCGCAGGTGCGGACTTGCCATTGATATGGTGTCTGTGACGGAGGAAAAGCAGGTGGCAGGCTCCCATGGTATTAAGGTGGAGATGGACAAGACATTTTCACAGGTGAATTTTGATGACTATGATATGCTGGTATTGCCCGGCGGACTTAAGGGAACGCAGGGGCTGGAGGCACATGAAGGGCTTATGAAGCAGATTGATGCTTTTTATACATCGGGCAAATACATTGCGGCAATCTGTGCAGCACCCAGTATTTTCGGACACAGAGGTATTTTAAAGGGAAGGAAGGCATGCAGCTATCCTACCTTTGAGAGCCATTTGGAGGGGGCGCAGGTAACGGAAGGCCCCGTAGAAATTTCCGACAATGTAATTACCTCCAGAGGAATGGGAACCGCCATTGATTTTGGACTGGCAATATCGAGCGTGTTTGTGGGCAGAGACAAGGCTGCGGAGACGGCTAAAAAATTTGTATATGAGATGTAGCATAGGTGTGATGCTTTGACATACGGGAATGGAGATTACTATGAAAAAAGCGCTTATTACGGGAATCACAGGTCAGGATGGCTCTTATCTGGCAGAGCTTTTACTGGAAAAGGGTTATGAGGTGCATGGCTTAATACGCCGTGCCTCTATAAGCAATACAGCCCGTATCGACCATTTGATTCAGGAAAATAAAATAATACTGCATGGGGGAGATATGTCAGATTCCTCAAGTATTGTGCGGATTGTGGGAGAGGTTCGCCCCGATGAAATATATAACCTTGCGGCACAGAGCCATGTGCAGGTGAGCTTTGAAGCACCGGAGTACGCGGGTGATGTGGACGCTTTAGGCGTGCTTCGTATTCTGGAGGCGGTTCGTATGCTGGGGCTTACAGAGAGCTGCCGTATTTATCAGGCTTCCACCTCGGAGCTTTATGGCAAGGTGGAGGAGGTTCCTCAGAAGGAGACAACACCCTTTCATCCCTACAGTCCTTATGCGGTGGCAAAGCAGTATGGCTTTTGGATTGTAAAGGAGTATCGGGAAGCCTATGGTATGTTTGCAGTGAATGGTATTCTTTTCAATCATGAGTCTGAGCGCAGAGGGGAGAATTTTGTCACAAGGAAAATTACGCTGGCGGCGGGACGCATTGCCTGCGGCTTGCAGGATAAGTTATATTTGGGAAATATGGATTCACTCCGCGACTGGGGCTATGCCAAGGATTATGTGGAGTGTATGTGGCTGATGCTTCAGCATGATAAGCCGGAGGATTTTGTAATTGCAACAGGGGTACAGCACACGGTGAGAGAGTTTACCACTTTGGCGTTTCATTATGTGGGAATTGAGCTTGACTGGCAGGGTCAAGGCATGGAGGAAAAGGGAATTGACAAAAAGACAGGAAAGGTGTTGGTAGAGGTGAGCAAGGAATTTTACCGACCTACCGATGTAGTCAACCTTTGGGGCGACCCTACCAAGGCGAAGACGGTTCTTGGCTGGAATCCCCAGAGGACAAGCTATGAGGAGCTTTGCAGACTGATGGCGGAGCATGATTTGGAGCTGGCAAGAAAGGAAAGCATGCTGTCATGATGGAGAAGAACGCAAAAATATATGTGGCAGGGCATAGAGGTATGGTGGGAAGTGCCATTTGCCGTGCCCTTGAGAAAAACGGTTATACCAATATTATCACCAAAACCCATAGGGAGCTTGACCTTTGCAGGCAGGAGGCTGTGGAGAAGTTTTTTGCCGAAGAGAAGCCGGAATATGTTTTCCTTGCAGCGGCAAAGGTAGGCGGTATTATGGCAAATTCTGAGGCTCTTGCGGATTTTATGTATGACAATATGATGCTGGAGATGAATGTTATTCACAGTGCATGGCAGAATGGCTGTAAGAAGCTTTTATTTTTGGGCAGCAGCTGTATTTATCCCCGTATGGCACCCCAGCCTATGAAGGAGGACTGCCTTCTGACCTCGGAGCTGGAGAAAACCAACGAGGCATATGCCCTTGCCAAAATTTCGGGATTAAAGTACTGCGAATTCTTAAATCGTCAGTATGGCACTGATTATATCAGTGTGATGCCTACGAATCTGTATGGACCAAATGACAACTATCATCCCACTCACAGTCATGTTTTACCCGCATTGATTCGTCGTTTCCATGAGGCGAAGGTATCAGGGGCAAAGGAGGTTGTGTGCTGGGGAACAGGAACACCCCTGCGTGAGTTTATGTACGTTGACGATGTGGCAAATGCCTGTCTGCATCTGATGAATACCTACAGCGGTAACGAGACGGTAAACTTAGGTACGGGCAAGGAGCTTACCATAAAGGAGCTGACGCTTCTTGTGGCAAGGATAGTAGGCTTTGAGGGAGAAATTAAGTGGGATACTACTAAGCCCGATGGAACTCCTAGAAAGCTATTGGACGTAAGTAAGCTTGAAAGCCTTGGTTATCATTATACCACTGAGCTTGAGGATGGCATCAGACTTGCTTATGAGGATTTTCTGAATAATCCCATGAGGGCAGAACGGTAAAGTTTTCTTCATGTGGGAAAGGCATGGGTATAAGGATGAACATAATTTTACTTTCCGGCGGAAGCGGCAAGAGGCTGTGGCCCTTGTCCAATGATATCCGCTCCAAGCAGTTTATAAAAATATTTCAAGGTGAAGACGGTGAGCTGGAATCCATGCTTATGCGTGTATATCGTCAGATTACCACGGTGGACAGTGAGGCGCGGATTACCATTGCTACCAGCAAAAAGCAGGTCAGCGCCATCAAAAATCAGTTGAGCGACCGGGTCAACGTATGCGTGGAGCCTGACAGGCGGGATACCTTTCCGGCAATCTGTCTGGCGGCAGCTTATCTTTATCATGAAAAGGGCGTTTCCAAGGAGGAGCCGGTGGTAGTCTGTCCGGTGGACCCTTATGTGGAGGAGAGCTATTTTGAGGCATTAAAAAAGCTGGCGGATTTGGCGAGAGAGGAAAATGCCAACCTGACGCTTATGGGCATTGAACCTACCTATCCCAGTGAGAAATACGGCTACATTATTCCCAAATCAGGGGAGCAGGTAAGTCCGGTTGCCACCTTTAAGGAGAAGCCTGATGTGGAGACTGCAAAAAAATATATAGCGCAGGGAGCTCTTTGGAACGGCGGTGTTTTTGCTTTCCGGTTAGGCTATTTGTTGGAAAAAGCACATGAACTGATTGATTTTTCAGATTACTGGGATTTATATCATAATTATACAGCACAGAAAAAAATCAGCTTTGACTATGCGGTGGTGGAGAAGGAGCCTAAGATTCAGGTACTGCGCTACCATGGTGAGTGGAAGGATTTGGGAACCTGGAATACCTTTTCTGAGGCGATGGATACTAATACGCTGGGAAGGGTGACACTTAATGAGACCTGTGAAAATACCCATGTAGTCAACGAACTGAATATCCCTATTTTGTGTATGGGCTGTAAAAATATGGTGATTGCTGCCAGCGGAGATGGTATCCTGATTTCGGACAAGGAGCAGAGCAGCTATATTAAGCCCTTTGTAGATGAGATGACAGGACAGGCAATGTATGCGGAGAAATCGTGGGGCAGCTTTACGGTTCTGGACGTGCAGGAGGAGAGCATGACCATTAAAATCGTGCTTTTGCCCGGTCACAGGCTGCATTATCACAGTCATGAGCATCGTGATGAGGTCTGGACGGTGATGAGCGGTAAGGGGCGTACCATTGTGGACGGTATGGAACAGGTGGTGTATCCGGGAGATGTGATTACCATGGCGGCAGGCTGTAAGCATACCGTCATAGCGGATACAGAGCTTAAAATAATAGAGGTGCAGTTAGGAAAAGATATTGATGTGGGCGACAAGCAGAAGTACGAATTGGAAGGAATTGAATAGTCCGATGTTACTTGCACCTGCGGGGAAGGATTACCTTTGGGGAGGCAGACGTCTTGCCGGAGAGTATGGTAAGGAGCTTTCTCTTGAGCCCTTGGCAGAGACGTGGGAATGCTCTACCCACCCCGATGGACTTAGTGTGATTGCGAGCGGTGCCTACAGGGGAAGAACTCTTGCGGAGGCGTTAAGGGAGCAGCCACAGTGGCTTGGAACGCATCCCAAAAGCGGGGAGGGGCTTCCTGTGCTGATTAAATTTATTGATGCGGCAAAGGATTTGTCCATACAGGTACATCCTGACGATGCCTATGCTCTGGTGCATGAGGGGCAGTCGGGGAAGACGGAGATGTGGTATGTTTTGGAGGCAGAGCCTCAGGCCTCCCTGATTTATGGCTTCTCTCATGATATGGAGGAGGAGAGGCTGCTCCGAAGCCTTGAGCAGGGAACTCTCTTTACTCATTTGCAAAGGGTTCCGGTACAGAAGGACGATGTGTTTATGATTTTGCCGGGAACAGTGCATGCCATTGGAGGCGGTGTGCTGTTGGCGGAGATTCAGGAATGCTCCAATGTGACCTACCGGCTTTATGATTATGACAGGGTTGATAAAAACGGAGAAAAGAGACCGCTTCATGTCAAACAGGCACTTCAGGTGCTTAATATGCGTGAGCAGCCTTTGGTACGCAGGCAGATGCGGGTGATGCGATATCAGCCCGGCTCTGCCAGTGAGGTTTTGTGCCGCTGTGAGTATTTTCAGGTGGATAGGGTGCTGGTGACAGGCTGTTATCGATGTCAGGTGGAGAATACCTCCTTTCAGGTGTTTTTGATATTGGAGGGTGAGATGCAGATAGGGGAGATGCCCGTGAAAAAGGGCGATTGTGTGTTTTTGCCCGCAGGCTGCGGAGAGGTGACGGTAAGCGGCAGAGGGCAGCTGTTGAAGGTCTGCTGCTAAAGCTAAGCTGTATTGGAGGTAGCTATGAAGGAATATACTAAATATGCCAAGGAAATGCTGGAATTTATCGAAGAAAGTCCCAGCAGCTTTCATGTTGTTGACAATATTAAGAGGACCCTGGAGGGGGAGGGCTACTTGGAGCTTAGGGAAAATCAGAAGTGGCAGCTTTCTTGGGGAAATGGGTATTATGTAACCAGAAACGATTCCTCGGTGATAGCATTTCGTCTGCCAAAGGAGAGGGGGGCTTTGGGCTTCCATATTGTAGCGGCACACAGTGATTCCCCTACCTTTAAGCTAAAGGAAGCACCTGAAATGCAGGTGGAGGAGAAATACATCAGACTGAACACGGAAAAATATGGTGGTATGATTCTTTCCACATGGCTGGACAGGGCACTTTCCGTTGCAGGACGTATTGCCGTGTATGATGAGCAAACCAAAAGTGTGATGACGAAATTGGTTAATATAGATAAGGATTTGCTGGTGATTCCCAACGTGGCAATTCACATGAACCGTGAAATGAACAAGGGAGTGGAATACAATCCACAGACGGATATGCTTCCGCTGTATGCATGCTGTGAGAAGGGCAAGGGCGTGAGCCTGCTGCAAAAAAGGCTTGCCAAGGCAGCGGGGGTGAAGGCAGAGGAAATTCTGGGACAGGATTTATTTCTGTATGTGAGGGAAAAGGGCAGAATCGTCGGTGAGAACGGTGAGTTTGTACTATCGCCGAAGCTGGATGATTTGCAGTGCGTTTATGCTGTCGTGAAGGCGTTTTCGGAAAGAACACCTACAGATTATATCAACGTCTGTGCGATTTTTGATAACGAAGAGGTGGGTAGCGGCACAAGACAGGGGGCAGACTCTACCCTTTTGGAGGATACCTTAAAGCGTATTGCGGCAGGGCTTTCTGAGGACAAAAGCAGCTATCTGCAGTGGGTGGCAGACAGCTTTTTGATTTCCGCAGACAATGCCCATGGGGTACATCCCAATCACCCGGAGAAGGCAGACCCTACCAATCGTCCTTATTTAAACGGTGGTATTGTAATCAAGTACCATGGCAGTCAAAAATATACTACTGATGCAGCTTCCGCGGCTTATATGAAGAGTCTGTGCAACCGGGCGGAGGTTCCTTATCAGACCTATGCCAACCGCTCCGACATCTTGGGAGGCTCTACCTTGGGAAATATTTCTACCTCTCATGTGTCCGTGTCCAGCGTGGATATCGGACTGCCCCAGCTTGCTATGCATTCTGCGGTGGAGACGGCGGGAACAAAGGATACTGCCTATGCAGTGAAGGTATTTAAACAGTTCTTTTCGGTATAAATATCAGATAGACCGTATATATATTTGGAAAACAGCAGATTTGGGCATATATGAATCAAAAATTAGAAAATTTACTTAATCTGGCATTGGAAACTACGGAGGAGACCAGAGAGCGCACGGAGGACTTGAATGTGGGCTTTAATACTGCTACTCGTACATGGGAGCTGATTGTGAAGTATAACGGCAGTCTTAAGCGGCTGGAGAGTTTGGGAATTGTGGTGGAATACCTGATTGCCGGCTATGCTGTTTTGACTGTACCACAGCAGCTGGTAGAGACAGTGGCGGATTTTGAGGAAATTGAATATGTGGAAAAGCCGAAGAGATATTTTTATTCACAAATAAGGCCTGCGGAAAGAGCCTGTATCGCACAGGTTACTATGCGCGAGCCTTTTTTAAATGGCAGCGGTGTACTTCTTGCGGTATTGGACTCGGGAATTGAATACCGAAGAGCGGATTTCAGGCAGAGAAATGGCAACACCCGAATAAAATTCCTGTGGGACCAGACCATGCAGGGAACGCCGCCGGAGGGCTTTTCCATGGGAGCGGAATTTGACGAGGAGCAGATTAATTTGGCACTCAGGGCGACCTCTGAGAGAGAGCAGTATGAAATTGTTCCCAGCAGGGACGTAAGCGGGCACGGAACGGCGGTTGCGGGAATTGCAGCGGCAAGTGTCAATTCGGACGGAACATACAGAGGGGTGGCACCGGAGGCGCAGCTTTTAATTGTGAAGCTTGGTGTGCCGGATACGGAGGGCTTTCCCCGCACCACGGAGATTATGCGGGGCGTAACCTATGCTCTTCGAAAGGCAAACGAGCTGCGGTTGCCGTTAGTTATCAATTTAAGCTTTGGCAACAGCTATGGAGCGCATGACGGCAGTTCACTTTTGGAGCGTTTTTTGGACAATGCGGCAGAAATCGGCAGAACAGTAATTTGTGTGGGAAGCGGAAATGAGGGAAATTCAGCAGGACATATTGCCGGTAATGTGGCAAATGACCGAAGAGTGGAGCTGGCGGTAGCAGAGTATGAGCGCACCTTGAATTTACAAATCTGGAAAAACTACAGTGACAGCTATAGACTTACCCTGCGCTCTCCGGCGGGGCAGGAGGCACAGCTGTCTACAGCCATAGAAGGCGGGAAATATACTATCAATCTGGAGCAGACCGAGATTTTGGTATATTTGGGGAAGCCTGCACCTTATGCGGTGGCACAGGAAATTTATCTGGATATGATACCCATAGGCAGACCTTATATTAACAGCGGGGTATGGACGATTTTGATAGACCCGATTTCCACGGTAACGGGGCAGTATTATATGTATTTGGCGAGCAGTGCCGTGAGGAATCAACGCACAGGCTTCTACAGACCCAATCCGCAGGTGACGCTGACGATTCCCTCCACAGCGGCAAAGGTAATTACGGTGGGGGCTTATGACAGCACCTATGACACCTATGCGGATTTTTCGGGAAGGGGCTATGCAGACAGGGAGCGTACGGTGGGAGTTGTGACGGCGGGACTTGCCAAGCCTGATTTGGTAGCACCGGGGGTTGGACTTCTTGCGCCGGACATTTACGGCGGCTATGTGCCTGTGACGGGTACATCCTTTGCAACTCCCATGGTGAGCGGCAGTGCGGCGCTTCTGATGGAATGGGGAATTGTGCGTGGAAATGATTCCTTCCTTTATGGGGAAAAGGTGAAGGCATATCTGCAAAAGGGAGCCAGACCTTTGCGGGGTGAGGCGCAGTACCCTAACGCTAGAACAGGGGCTTATGGTATTATAGTGTCAAGTTAGTAAGTACCTAATAAAATCAAGAGGTTTTGCTGATTTAGTCCTATGAAAAAACTGCTGTGAGAACAGCAAAAAATGATTAGGATGAGCTCATTTTTAATCTTGAAACTGAAAAATAAGCAACTTGACACTAAATTACCATTAAGTATTTTAATGGTGTGTGAAGTGTACCCAAATGAGGTGATAACTGAATAAATAAGTGTATTTAGGTAGGACTAAATTAGCTCTTGTGTGGACAAGTTCCATATTTGCATAGCTGACTTAGTCCTACTTTTTTTGCTCGAAAAAGGAGGAAAAGCTATGGCAATGACAAGACGAGAGTTAATTCAGTTCATGGACGAGCTGGTGGAGTTAGCCAGTGAGGAAAACAAGGCAAGAGCAATCTTGGTAAAAGAAAAGTTTATCAATGACTTTGAAAAGAGTTATGAATACGAAAAGGAGGTTCAGACAGAGATTACAGAACTGCCACCATACTATATAGCGGCAATGCCGGATTTGATACAGGAAGAAATCAAGGCAAAGGTAATAGCTGCATTAACAGAGTGTGGTGAGTGTACTCCGGAAAATGTGGAAAGAGCTATGAGTTCCAAAATCTATGACTTAGAGGATTTGATTGATATTAAGGAGTATATCAGACGCATGGAGGAGGAACAGAGAAAGAAAGCAGAGCAGAAACGGGGGAAAGGCAGATGATAAAAGCAATTATTGGTATAGGCGTTGCTTTGGTGTGGATTACATTTTTTGCACTTGTTAGAGCAGCAGGAATGGCAGACAGAAGATTAGAGGAAATACAAAGGCTTTCCGCCGAGCGAGAGGCGGGTGTTGTATGTGGGAATTAATGTAAAGGTACAGAAATCTCCAAAGCTGAAAGATATTATCACAGCAGAGGCAAGATTAGAGAGAGATTTGAAAAGCTGTATGCGATGCAGATATTTTCACGGTAATAATCGTCAATGTATCGTAAAGAAATGTGTTAAGGAAGAAAAGAAACAGCCGGAAATAACGGAGGAAGAAAAGCAGAGTAAATGCTTTGGATGTCCTTATCCTCATACAGAAGGGTACTGTTTCCCTTGTATAAAGGACTTGCTTGGGAAAACATAGAAAAGAGGTGGTTGCTATGGCAAGGTCTAAGCTGACAGCAGACGAAAGAAAGCAGCGAAGATATGAAAAGTCAGAGGAGTACAGGAAAAAGGTATTAAGGTTTACCTTGCAGTTTAATCCGAATACAGATATGGAAGCACGAAAATGGTTTGAGAAAAATGGGAAAAGTGGTGCATATCTGAAAATGCTGATAATGAAAGATAGAAAAGAAGCAATCCGTGAAGCTTATTGGGAATGTACCTTATGGGGGAAAATCGGATGTCAGCTTGAAAAAATTATGGTAAGAGAATTTGCGGAAGAAATTACGGAAGCTATCTACGGAGAGGTTAGTGATGAAATTAAAAAGTGTGACAGTTATCCGTATTACAGTAATGATGATGTAAGCAATGTAATTGGAATTGTTTTGCATCGCAGATTAAATATCCTAAATAGAAGTTAAGGAGGTAGAATTTATGGATAGACATATTGAGGTTATCGGTGTTGACCATGGCTGGTCTGGAATGAAAACAGTCAGTCAGGTATTTACAACCGGAGTAAAGGAAATAACAACGGAACCCGCATTTTACAATAATGTAGTAGAGTTTAATGGTTCTTATTACAAAGTAGGCGGTAAGCGGCTTGAGGTAAGGGATTTGAAGGTAGAAAATGATAACTTCTACATTCTCACATTGGCGGCGGTTGCAAAAGAGTTAAACAGACGAGGAATGAGAAATGCAAATATTCTCTTATCCGTAGGGTTGCCGCTTACAAGATTTGGAGCAGAGAAGCAGGACTTCATTGATTACTTATCAAAGGAAAAGGAAGTGACCTTCCGGTTTGATAATGAGCAGTATCGTATCAAACTTGCAAGAGTGTCGGTGTTTCCTCAATGCTATGCGGCAGTTGCAGACAGAATGAAGACTCTCCCGAAAAGGGTTGTAGTGGTGGATATTGGAAGCTGGACGATTGACATTATGCCGATTGAAGATTCCGCACCAAATGAAGCTGAGTGCATCACAATCAGGGAAGGCTTGATTAAATGTATGAGGACAATCAACGAGGAATGTATGAGGCAGTATGGTAAAGAGCTTTCCGAGGAAGATATACAGGAAATTATGAGAACCGGAAAGCATGAGAAACTTCCTCAGAAGTATCTGACTATCGTGGAAGAATGCCTCAGAACTTATGTAGATAAGGTTTACAACATTCTTTTAGAGCATGGATATAACCTTGAAGTGACAGAGATTGTATTTGTCGGTGGTGGAGCAAATGTGGTAAAGCGTTTCGGCAACTATGACGGAAACAATATCCAGTATATTGAAGATGTCAAGGCAAATGCAAAAGGGTATGAGTATCTTGGAAAACTCTATTTAGCAACTCATAAGAAAGAGTTTGGATTGGGGTGATGTAAATGGCAAGGTCAAATGTTGCAAATCACAGTTTGAGGCTTAATCTCGATAATGAACAGCATAGGCGAGTGGAAAAGGTTTTAGCAGGTTTGAATCTGGATGTGCATAAATCAATCAACCAATTCTTAGTGGAAGCGGCGGATGCATATATTAGCAGATTAGAAGGCAGTGACCTGACCTATGAGGATATACCGAAGAAAGAGGAAATCCGTTATGTCACAAGGGAAGATTTGGAGGAAATTCGCAGGGAAATTAAAGACGAACTGCAAAGGGAAATGATAAATATATTAGGCTCGGCTCTTATTACCGGGAAAGTGATTCAGATGCCGGAAGTGAGGAATGTAAGGGATGTACCGGCACAGAGCAATACTGAAGAAGATGCAGGTGCGGATGAAACAACGATAGGTCTTGCTTCATCATGGGGTTAATGGAAAGGAGGAAATGGTTATGGCAGGAATGATTTTAAGAAAAACAGGCGTGGTATTACTTACCATATTGAAGGGACTGCTTCAAGCAGTATTGATAATTTTGAAACTGTTATTTGGTGGTTTGAAGTTGTTCCTGCTGTTGCTTGCTTTAATTGTAAGGGTGCTGTTGTCTTTGGTTGGGATAGCAGCCCATGACTAAGGAGGGATGCAAATGGAAGATTTGGTATCTAAAATCTACGACAAGATTGCCTTTTATGAAAAGGACGGTATCCGTTTAAATAAGGAATTTGATACCGTAGTGGAAGAAACACTTGAAGCGTTAAAGGGTGATAAGACGGAAGCGGAAATTGAAGAAATTAAGGAGTTAATTTACCAGACTTCTTACACAGCACAGAAAAATGGTTTTCGCATAGGTGTCAACTTTGTAATTAAGTTTTTAGCAGAAATCTGTGGAGCAGGAGAGATTCAGAAAAGTGGAGGAGGTGAGAATTATGTGGAGATATAAGTTTTTAATGGCACACAAGAACAATGCCAGAGCAAAGAGATTTATGGCATATATGAACAGAATGTAGTAAAATATCAGGAGGACGATATGAACCAAATACGGGACCAGCCCCAATAGGGAGAGTTCCGTAAACAGTCAAATAAATACAGTACCCATTGAGGGAAATGCCACAAAAATGTGGCATGGCGGTTTATGGAACAATAAGCCTGTCCCTCATGGGAGAGAGGACAGGTGATATTATGAGAAGATTATTTATCCTTTTAACCGTTTGTACCCTGATTTTAGCAGGATGCGGCGGTCAGACAGAAAAGCCGATAACAGAAAGTCAGAGCGTGGAGACAACTTCACAGGTGGAAGAAACCGAGAGTACGGAGACTGTGGAAACCGAAGATGCAGAAACTGCGGAAGTGGAAAATACAGAGGAAAGTGTAGAAGTAGAACAAGAGGAGAGTAAGGAAGAACCGGAGCCTACAACGGAGCCGGAAAAGCCACAGCAGGAGGCAGAACAGAGTAAGCCGGAAGAAACTACTCCGTCACAGGAGGAAAAGCCGGAACCGGAACCACCTGCAAGCACAGAAGCTCCTACACCAGCTCCCACAGAACCGGAACAACCAAAGGAACAACCTACTGAAGCTCCGGCAGAAGTGGAAACAGTAGCGTATGATCCTTATGAAGTGGTTTCCCTTGCAACAGCTAAGACGAAGGCTTATGGTAAGATTTCCATACCGGAGGATTTAGACAATATGCTCGCAAACGGTGAGATAACCAAAGAGGAGTATGATGAATATTATCCTTACGATGGAGCAGGATATTACAGCGTATTTGTAGAAACAGATTTGAATCAGGCAGCTACCACATCAGGCAGGAAGCTTGGTTCGGTAGATGGAATAGCAAGCTATATTGCAGAAATGCTTTCCCTTGAGACAGGTCCTTATTTCTACATAGAGTATGCAGGTGTTCACTCCATTAACGGTACAGACTTCTATGAGTTCAGATGTTATCGTGCATAATCAAAATCAAATATAAGGTAAAAATAGCAGGCTGATTTGTAGCCTGTTATTTTTTTGCCCAATTTCGAGGAGGAATTAAAGTGAAACAGAGATTGAAGCGATTTATGGCAGGATTTTTAGCCATGCTGACGGTGTTTACGACTTTGTTTACTAACGGAACAACAGCTTTTGCGGCAAGCCCTAGTGCAAATATTGCATTCTGGCACGCTTCCACAAAGGATTCCGGAGAGGTAAGTGAGTTAAAGCCGGGATACAATCATGGAAAAATCCTTTATGCAGTCATTGACGGAAATGCAGCCTATTGTATGAATTTCGGTCTTGCGGCTGACGGTGGACAGCTTATGAACAGTTATGAGAACTCAAGCACAAGCATGAGTGCAGAGCAGGAGAAGTTGTTAAGCTACTGCCTGTATTATGGCTACGGCACAAATAGTGCAACAGCTCCGTCCAATGACCAGTGTGACCAGTTCATTGCAACACAGGCAATGGTATGGGTAATCGTTGCAAATATTTATGGTACTTCGAGTGCGGATTCTGCGGCTCAGAAGCTCTGTAATACAGCACCGAACCCTACAAGCTCATATAATTACTACACATCTTTAAAGAACAGCATCAATGCGTCTTATTATGTGACAGTACCGAGCTTTTCAGCCACAAGACAGAGTAAGGCTCCGACTTATGAGCTGAAATGGAATGAAGCAAATCAGAGATTTGAAACAACCTTAACAGACAGTAACGGAGTGCTTGGAAACTTCTCGATTTCCCTTAGCGGATATTCTGTTGAAAAGAGTGGCAACAGCATTACGATTTCCAGCACATCGGTAAATACAAATGCAACCACAGCAACAATGGATTCCACAATCGGGGCAGTTGAGACTACAACAAGCTGTGTGTTCTGGCTTACAGACAAGTCCGGTTATCAGGAATTTGTTTCTGAAAGACCGCAGGCTGATCCGGTTCATGCGTATTTCAAGGTTAAAACTGAGAATATCGGTTATGGACAGATTACAAAGCAGGATGAGGAAAGCGGTGTGAAGTTATCCGGTGCAGTTTACGGTATCTATTCCGACAGTAGCTGCACAAACCTTGTAGATAAGCTGACAACAGGCTCAGACGGTAAGGCAAAATCAAAGGCTCTTGTAGCAGGCACTTACTATGTGAAGGAGATTACTGCTCCAAAGGGTTATGTGCTTAGTGACAAGGTTCATACCTTAACTGTAAAGGCGGGACAGACAACTTCCTTTACTGCTACGGACAAGGAACAGCTTGGAGCAATTACCATTTACAAAGAGGGAGAAGTGCTTTCCGGTTGGAATGGTACCAATTTCACTTATGAAATGAGAAAGCTACCGGGAGCAACTTTTATGGTAACAGCAGGTGCAGACATTTATAAGGCAGATGGTACAAAAGTGTATAACAAGGGTGATGTGATTGCAGAAAACCTTGTGACCGGAACTGACGGACAGGTGGTGCTTACAGACCTTCACTTAGGAACTTATGTGGTAACGGAGACAAAGAGTATTGACGGTTATACTATCAATACCACTCCGCAGACCGTAAAGATTGAGTACAAGGATCAGACTGTAAATGTGCAGTACGAAGCAACTACCATTCAGAATGCAAGACAGAAAGCGGAAGTATCCGTTGTGAAGCAGGATTCTGAAACAGAAAATCCTCTTGATGGAGGTAAATACACTCTTTATGCCGGAAATGACATTAAGAACTATGCAGGACAGGTCATCGTGACAAAGGGTACTGCATTACAGACCGTAACAACGGGAGAAGATGGAAAAGCAGCTTACACATTGGATTTACCGATTGCAAACAGCTACTATATTTCCGAAACACAGGCTCCTTACGGATATATCAGAAACAGTAGTGATGTTTACAGTTTCAACTTCAATTACCTTTCTGAAACAACACCAAAGGCAACCTTTGCCCATACTTTTGAGAATGACCGTACCACAGCAAAAATCCATATTTTCAAGATGGATAAGGAAACCTGTGTAGCCATTCCTCAGGGCGATGCGTCTTTAGAGGGTGCTGTATATGGCTTGTATGCTCGCAATGACATTGTTCATCCTGACGGAGCAACAGGCGTGGTATTTAAGGCAGGGGATTTGATTGCCACACTTACCACAGACAAGTATGGTGAAGCAGAGGTAGATAACCTTTATCTCGGAAATTATTATGTGAAAGAAATTACTCCTTCTGAGGGTTATCTCTTGGATGAGGAGGAGCATGACTTAGTATGTGATTATGAGGGAGACATGGTTGCAGAGGTTTCCAGAAGTACAACTTCTATGGAGCAGGTAATCAAGCAGCCTTTCCAGTTAATCAAGGTTTCTGACAATGGAGAGGATACCGAAGCACCTTTGCTTTCAGGGGCAGGATTTACAGCCTATCTCAAATCTTCATTATCCGTAAAAGAAGATGGAAGCTATGATTTTGAGTCTGCAAAACCTGTTATCATTGGTGCAGACGGAAAGACAGAGATTTTCTCTGATGAAAAAGGTCATGTTGTATCCATTGCAATTCCTTATGGAACTTATGTGGTGATTGAATCTACAACACCTCATAACATGGAAACAATCAAGCCTTTTGAGGTAAAGATTACAGAGAATAATCCTACAACACCTCAGATTTGGAGAGTATTCCTTGACCGTGAGTTTACTGCAAAACTCCGTGTTATTAAGAAGGATGCAGATACCGGAATGACAGTTCTTATTCCGAATACAGAGTTTAAGATTTTCAATATGGATACGAATGAGTATGTGGAAATGATTACAACCTATCCTTCAAAGGAAACACATACTTCATTCTTTACAGATGGTGACGGAGATTTGATTTTACCGGATGTATTGCCTCTTGGCACTTATCGTATTGAGGAAGTGGCAGCACCTTATGGTTATGTAGTGAGTGATGAGTATGTGACTGTAATGGTAGATACAGATACCTTCTATGAAATTGATCCTGACACTTATGAAGCAATCATTACAGTAGACTATGTGGATGAGCCTGCTGTTAGTGAGCTTACTGTGGAAAAGAAGGGCGAAGTATTAGACGCATACAAGGGTGGTCTGTTTGCAGATTCTGAGGAAAAGGAATTTGTTTACAAGGAAGGCTCCCTTGCAGGTGCAAAGTTTGAAGTATATGCGGCAGAGGATATTTACACAGCAGATATGCAGGTAGATGAAAACGGAAGCAGAACAAAGTATTATTCCGCAGGGGACTTGGTGGCAACCATTGTTACCGGGGAAGATGGAAAGGCAACTCTTTCCGACTTACCGTTAGGAAGCTATAAGGTAGTGGAAGTGGAAGCACCTTATGGATATGTATTAAACAAAGAGGAGCAGGTAGTGACATTTGTTTATGTGGATGATAAGACTCCTGTGATTTATGAAAGCGTAACTTTTGCAAATGACAGACAGAAGGTTGATTTATCCGTTGTAAAAATGGATGGAGAAACCGGAGAACACATTTCTGGAGCTGAATTTGGTTTATATGCTTCTGAGGACATCTTCAATGTAGATGGAAAGGTAATTGTAGAAAAAGATACTCTGCTTGAAGTTGCGGTATCTGATGAACACGGAGATATTCAGTTTGTAAAGGATTATCCTCTCGGCACTTATTATGCGAAGGAAATCAAAGCTCCTGCCGGATATGTGTCATGTGATGACATCATCGAATTTGAGGCGAAGTATCAGGGACAGGACGTAGCATATACAACAAGTTTTGCTACATTCCACAATTTCCCTACAACCTTTGAATTTACAAAGGTGGATATTACAAGCGGTGCAGAGCTTTCCGGTGCAACACTTACCGTACTTGATGAAGATGGCAATGTGGTTGACACATGGACCTCAAAGGCTGGGGAAGCTCATGTGATTAGAAAACTTGAAGTAGGCAAGACTTATGTGCTTCGTGAGGAATTTGCTCCTTACGGATATTTACAAGCAACAGATATTCAGTTTACTGTGGAGGACACTGAAGAAATCCAGACTGTTGTTATGAATGATGAAGTGCCTACGGGAACAATCCTTATCAATAAGGACGGAGAGTTCTTAACAGACATCAATCTCATTAAGGGACATTGGTATGATTTTGTGTTTGATTACTTCAAGAAGTCTCTTGCAGGTGTAACCTTTGAGGTTTACGCAGCAGAGGATATTGTAAGCCCTGACGGACTGAATACGGTATATTATGAAAAGGATACCCTTGTTGCAGAAATCGTAACAAATGATAAGGGTATTGCAAGCATTGAGAATCTTCCTTTAGGTAAGTATTACCTTGTGGAAACAAAGACTTTGGAAGGCTTTGTATTGGACTGCGAGCCTATCATGGCTGACTTATCCTATGTGGATCAGTATACCGAAGTGGTTTATGCAGGTATGGAAATAACCAATGAAAGACAGAAGGTACAGGTAACTGTAATCAAGACAGATGCAGAGACTAAGAAAGAGCTTGAAGGAGCAATTTTTGGTCTTTATGCGGCAGAGGACATTGTAAATGCAGACGGTAAAATTATCGTCTCAAAAGATACCCTTGTGGAAAAGGCTGTGACAGGTACAGATGGTAAGTGTGTATTTGTGAGTGACCTTCCTCTTGGACAGTATTATGTGAAAGAGATTGAAGCACCGAAGGGATATGTATTGAATGAGGAAATCTTTGCATTAGACGCTTCTTATCAGGGTGATGATGTGAAGATTATTGAGTTGGAAGCTACTTTTGCAAACTATCCTACAAAGCTTGAAATCTCAAAAACAGATATTACAGGGGAATATGAGTTAAAGGGTGCAACTCTTTCCATTATCGACAAAGACGGTAATGTAGTGGAAACATGGAAGTCTGACGGGGAGACACACTATATCGAGCGTATTCCTGTTGGAGAGTATATCCTTCGTGAAGAAACAGCTCCTTATGGCTATAAGATTGCCAATGAAGTGAAGTTTACTGTGGAGAACACAAAGGAAATCCAGAAGGTATCCATGAAGGATGAGCTTGTAAGCGGTAAAATCATTATTGAGAAAACTGATGAAGTGACAGGCAAGGGTATTGCAGGTGTAGAATTTGAAATCCGTGATAAGGATGGTAAGGTAATTGAAACACTTGTGACTGACAAGAATGGTCACGCAGAATCTAAGGAACTTCCGATTGCTGTATTTAAGGATGGTAATTTCGTAGAGGATATTAAATACTTTGTTGTGGAAACAAAAGCGGCAGAGGGTTATATCCTTGACAGCACACCTCACGAGGTAGTGTTGCAGTACGATGACGAAGCTCCGGAGGTTGTAACTTATACACTCAGCTTAACAAATAAGCCTACGGAACCGAAACTCCCTCAGACCGGAGATAACATGAATCCTTGGCTTTATGTTGGAATCGGTATGTTTGCATTATTAGCCGGAGTCGGAGTTTGCTTCTTTAAGAAGAAAGAGGAGGAAGAAGCGTAATGACTTACGGCGAGAGACTTCGTTTCGTTAGAAATTTCCGGGAAATGACACAGGCAGAGCTTGGAGCTGCCTGTGGTTTCGGAAAGAATGGTCATATATTCATTGCACAGTATGAAAACGGTTCCCGTGTTCCTAAAAAGGAAAGGAATGAGTGCATTGCAAAAGCGTTGAATGTAGCACCACAAATACTGATGTGGGATACGGACAGTACCATGCAAAATATTTATTATCAGATGTGCTGGGCGTGTATGGTTCCCTGTGATGATTTCACATTTGAAACAATGGATTATATGATAGGAATGTTGGAGTTATTTAGTGAAATGAATCTGGCTTTTTGTAGCGGAGAAATGTCTGCAAAAGAAGCGATTGAAATGAAACTCCAGACAGGAATGAATAGAGATAATTGAGAATACGAGGTGTAGGCCAATGCTTACACCTCAATTTTTTTGGAGGAAAGCGTTTATGATGAAATATGAAATTTTCAAGGAGGTAGTGGCTGATACATTCAAAGACTATCTGCCTGAACAGTACAAAAATATGGAGGTACAGGTTGTATCTGCAAACAAGGTAAACCGTGTGTTGGATGGTATCAATCTGATTACTCCCGGTGTAGATAAGAATATTTCGCCTACTATTTATATCAATGATATGTACGATCGCTATAAACTCTGTAATGATTTGAAGGAAGCAATCAGATCCGGAGCAGAAAGAATGGTAAAAGCATTTAGTACCTGTCCTGAAATTCCTAAAATCGAATTATCAGAAGCAAAGGACAACATCGTATTCCAGCTCGTGAATACGGAGCAGAACAGAGATATGCTTGCGAATATTCCTCACAGAGAATATCAGGATTTGTCTGTAATCTATCGCTGGGTTGTAAAAATCGAAGATGAAGGCGTTCAGAGCATTATGCTGAGAAATGAATTGGCGGAGCAGCTTGGATTAAATGAGGAGCAGTTATTTAAGCTGGCAGCGGAAAATACAAGAAGAATTTTTCCGCCTGTTGTAAAGTCCATGAATGATGTGATTCGTGAGATGTTTGTTAAAGATGGTATGCCGAGAGAAGTTGCGGAAATGATGATTGAGGAAATGGCAGCGGATAATGTGATGTATGTGATTTCCAATAATACCGGAATCAATGGAGCAGTATCCATGCTTTATGAAAATGAATTGCATAAGCTGGCAAATCAGATGGGGGATGATTTGTATGTTTTACCTTCATCTATCCATGAGGTGATCGCTGTGCCTGCAAGTATGGGTGAACCTAATGAGCTTGCAGAGATGGTTTCTGAAATTAATATGAGTCAGGTTGCTTTGGAGGAGAGATTATCCAATCAGGTTTATCACTATGATAAGGATTTGCGTAAGTTAAGTCTTGCTACAAATACTCCTAATCTGAGATTGGACGGAATTGTGGCAGAGCCGCCTATGATTTACGAAACAAAGCAGTCCAGATAGAACAGGAGGCTTATGGAAAGAGAAGTAAAAGAGGTTACGCTGGAGGAACTGAAAACGCTGATACAGTCGCAGGAAGGTGAGTTTATTATCCGTGTGGAACCGGGAGAGGGGGATGCCAATGGGAAAACAGAATCCGTTTCAGCTTGATGTGGTTTCTGTAAGACTTGTGAGGGATGCTCCCATTTTTTCTGAGCAGAAGATAGTAAATCCGGAGAGTGCCATAGCAGTTGTGGGTGAACTTCTTTGTGAAATGGACAGGGAAGTGGTGTGTATTATCAATCTGAAATCAGACGGAACACCGATTAACTGCAACTTTGCAAGTATGGGAGCTATCAATCAGGCGATTGTTGAGCCGAGAGAGATTTTCAAGAGTGCAATCCTTTCTAATGCGGCAGCCATGATTATGGTGCATAACCATCCCAGCGGAAACTTAGAACCGTCCAAAGAGGATACCATGATAACGGACAGGATACTGACGCTGTCAGCCTATATGGGAATACCTCTTAAAGACCATGTGATTGTGGGTGGGGATAACAGCAGGTATTTCAGCTTTAAGGAAAAGGAGCTTCTGAAAGTGCCGAAAGTATCCTTAACCCAAAACTTTCACTATCTTAATTTTGGTCAGTCTGCAATGGTGGCTGAACGGGGAAAGAGCAGGTAAGGATATGGAGCAGAGAAGCAGTTTTACCCGGGAAGAACTTGCCATAGCAAAGAGTGTGGATTTGACGGATGTTGCGAGAAATCTCGGTTATACCGTAAAAAAGGTAGGAAACTATTTCACTTTAAAAGAGATTGATTCCCTTCGCATTTATAATCGCAGAAGTTGGTTCCGTTGGTCAAGGGAATATGACAAGGGAGAGAATGGCGGTTCGCAGATAGATTTTCTTCGTGTATTTGCAGGAATGGAAGTAAAAGAGGCTGTATTCTGGTTGCTTGACTTTGCCGGGTACAGAAGATGTGAGGAATGGAAGCCAAAGGCAGCCATTGTAGAAGCACAGGCAGAGGCGGTGAGAGTACCGTTTGTACTGCCAATGGCAGCACCTGATAACCGTTATCTGTACCGGTATCTTATGAGTGACAGGAAAATATCCAAAGAGACGATTGACGAGTTTGTAAGAGGCGGTCTGATTTATGAAGAAGTCAGATACCACAACATTGTATTTAAGGGTAATGATAAAAATGGAAATACCCTGTTTGCAAGCATGAGAGGTGTTTTTGATAAGGGAGGAAAGGGCTTTAAGTGTGATGTTGCCGGCAATGACAAGAATTACGGTTTTAATGTGTGGAATGAGGAAAGTACAGAGCTTGCAGTGTTTGAGGCAGCCATAGACCTTATGAGTTATGCGGATATTTATAGTGATTTTCACAGTAACAAGCTGGCATTGGGAATGTTGTCTGATGCACCGCTTGTTACTTTTTTGCAGGAACACACACAGATTACCACCATAAAATTCTGCCTTGATAATGACAAACCGGGAAGAACGGCAACAGAACAGCTTATGCAGAAATATTATGAGCTTGGATATGAGGTTGAGGATTGTCCGCCGCCAAAGGATTATAAGGATTACAACCAATGGCTGAAAGAGGTACGGAAAGAAAATCTGCAAATGGGGAGGCGTGTGGAGATGGCAAGATAGGAATAATTGAAAACTTCAATTAGCGATGCGGATAGTAATTGAAATTGTCAGTTACATTTTCAAAAGTTAATTGAAAAAGTCAATTAGTGTTACGAAAGAAAATTTTTGACCTGAAAATGGTGGAGCTTGGGTAATTGAAAAAGTCAATTAACAATGCGGAAAGTAACTGAAAAAGTTAATTAACTATCGTATTTATAATTGAAATATTCAATTACCCATATAAAATAGGCGGGGTTTTAGGGGCGCAGTCCCCTAACCAGAGGCACTTGTATTACAAAGTGCGTATCTGGCAAATTCCCATAGGAATTTGGACGGGAGGGAAGATTTGGAATGAAACTAAGAACAGTTAAGAGGAGGTGGTAGAGTTGGATGTAATTGATGTAAACAGCAGACAGCTTCAGGAAGTGGAGATACAGGGGCATATAGGAGTATTTACAGACCTTCGTGTGGATAAAAGTACCCTTCCTAAAGGAGTGAACTGCTATGAGCTTTGTCATGGTGATGATGACAGTTATCCGGCGGCAATGGAGCAGAGTGTCAGGATAAACTATTTTGGTGCAGTCCTTATGACAGATAAGATGGAATTAGGAGAGGATGGCTATGTGGAGCTTTCCTTTGATGATTTCGGGTTTACCGGGGAAGAAATGACCATGCTTGAGTACGGGGCAAATTATGTGGAGGAACCGGAGTGTTTTGCCTGTGGTGCTGATTTGATGAAGTTTATGGGAGCGTGTGATATACCCTTTGAGCTGACAGAAGCCGAAGCAGATAAACTTTTAGGGTATATGGAGAAACATGACTTTCTGCTTGGAGAAAAAGAAGGGAAACTATTTCGGGGAGACTTGAGTTATCAGTCTGAAAAAATCAGATGGTCGCAGGATTCCATAGATGATGTCATCAATGAAGTGACGGAATGGAATTATGAAATGTTGAAACAGGCACAGGCTGAGATGGAAAATCCGAAAGACTTTATTGATTTTGCCAACAAAAAAGCGTATGCAGATACACTTGCAGAGGACTATGAGATACTGGATAAGCTGTTTGACCGTACAAAGTATGGAGCGGAGATAGAAGCACTTGCGGTAACGCTGGCTGATGAGTTTATTCAACATCTGCAATCCAAAGGTGGCATAGATGGTGCAGTTCAAAAGATGACAGAAGCCATTGCACAAGGGCAGGACCTGTTACCGGATGTATCGCCTGAGTTGAAGCAAAGGTCAGGGAAGGTGAGGTAAATGGCAGGAGATAAGAAAACGGTGGTAAAGCCTTTCCGTATGACGGAAAAGGAAGCCGAAAAACTCCGTCAGGATGCCGAGCAGAGAGGTATAAAGGAATCAGAATATATTAGGCTTCTATTGTCACAGAAACCCAATGATTATCCTGAGATACGCATTATGCTCCGTGAACTGATAAATGAAGTCAATGCCATTGGCAACAATATCAATCAGATTACAAGAAATCATAATTCTAAGCTGTATCGTGAGGAGGACAGACAGCTTCTGTCAGCCTACATGAAAAAGCTGAATCTGTTGGTAAAGGAGGCAGTAGAAGCGATTGGCAATCAGTAAGATACTCTATATCGGTGACTGCGGCTCCGGTTATGCCGGCAAGCATTTAAAGCAGGCTCTTGACTATATTGTGGAGGAACACAAGACCGGACAGGGGAAATGGGTATCTTCCCTAAACTGTCAGTTGGAGAGTGCCTATGAGCAGATGAGGCAGACAAAGGTGCAGTTTGGTAAAACGGACCAAAGGCAGGGGTATCACATGATTATATCCTTTGCAGAGGGAGAAGTAGATGCGCCGACTGCCTTTGAGGTGATAGGCAAGTTTGTGAAGGAGTATTTAGGGCAGGATTATGAAGCAATTTATTCTGTACACGATAATACGGATCATGTTCACGGACATATTCTGTTCAATAGCGTGAGTTTCCGCACCGGGAAGAAATACCGGTATGAAAAAGGCGATTGGGCAAAGAAAATACAGCCTATAACAAACCGGCTTTGTGAAGAGTATGGATTATCCACCATTGAAATATCCGATGACCGTGCAAGACCGTCAGAGAATTATAAGGAATGGAATGATTTTCGTGATGGTAAATTTGTGTGGGCAGATATGATAAAGAGGGATATAGATGCCTGTATTATGCAGGCAGCAACCTATGAATCGTTTTTAGCCATGCTTTCGGATATGGGATATGGGATAAAAAATGCCTACCGTAGTGAGGGTAAATATCTTGCCATTAAGCCAATGGGACTTACAAGGTTCAGACGGTGTAAAAGTCTTGGGGAAGATTATACGAAGGAGCGTATCCGTGAAAGAATTGAAACAGAAAACCTGTCCACCTATCGGAAACTATCCAAAGAGCAGGAACCTAAGATTATGCGTTGCAGGGTAAAACGATATAAAAGGGCGAAGCTGTCCGGTGTGCAGAAAAAATATTTTGCAAGGCTGTACCGATTGGGATTGTTAAAGAAACGCCCATACAGTCAGGCTTGGAAGTACCGGGATGATATTCGGAAAATGCAGAAGTTGCAGGAGGAGTATCTGTTTCTTGTAAGGCATGATGTACAGACTGCGGCAGGTGTTGCGGTTATTGCAGAAAGCATGACAGATAAGAAAAAGGATACTTCCAGAGAAAAAAGCCGGATATTTAAGGAGAGGGCAAGAATGAAGCCACTCTTTGATATGGTGTCAGAATTATCGGAGCTTCAGGAATTGGAGAACTGTTACAGGAATGGTGAGGAACTGTTTGAAAAAGAGCATAAACGGTATGAGGAGCTTGCACAGAGACTTTCTAAGGAAGGGTATTCGGTTGGGCAGGTAGAGGAATTAAAGCTGCATTACAGAAATGAGATTGCAAGGGTTCGTGATAAAGAAAAGGCAGTTTCCAAAGAGGAACGCATAGCAAAAAGAATCCTGGCAGACCTTATGAATACGGATACCGGAAAAGTGCAGTCAGAAGAAAAAGAACAGAATAAAAAAGTGGAAAAAAGCAGGCAGCCTATTTTATAAGGTTGCTATTTTTATGTGATGGAAAGGAGGGAGCCGATGCAGGAGAGAGCCAGAGTAAGCAGTATGGATTTAAAGGCACACATGAATAACCTGCGTAAAAATCCTAAGTTTACGGAGGAAATATTGAAGCTCGTGGAAGCCGATTTGCAGTATGGTCTTACCATTGAGGAAACAGAACTGTATACCTCAAGGCGGTTTGATTATGCACAAATGAAAGTATATTCGGCTTGCTTAAGAAACGGATACCCGGAGGATGTAAGGGATTGTATCACACGAGATGGGCTTACGGGAGAGCAGATGGCAGTTGCCCTTGAGTTTTATGAAAAGGGTGTACCGCTTAAAACTGTAGCAGAGGTTACGGAAAACAGTTCTCATACAGCTTTTATGATGAAAAAGCTTTTTCAGAGCATTGTAAGCAAGGTGCAGGCGGCTGATGAGGCAGTACAGGCACAGGATGATTATGCAAAAGAGTTATTGGAGCAGATTAAATCTGTGGTGGAGAAAATAGAGTTTCAGGAGAAACGGTATGATGCCTTAAATGAGAGGTTAAAAGAATTACAAACTGCCGGGCAGGATACGAAGATACAGAATAATCTTTTGAATCAGCTTGCAGAAAAAGACAGTATGATTGCCGAAAAGGACAGTATGCTTGAAAAACAGCAGGACGAGTTAAATGAGGCAAGAGGTACGATTGCAAGGTTAAGAAATGAGATGGATGCTATCAGGAAGGAGAGAGACAGATTGGAAAAACGTACTGAGGAAATGGAAAAAGAAACTGCAACAAAGAGCAGTAATACCGCAACGGAGTCGGAGGTGGCTGTGACGGATAAAAACGAGGAGAAAAAAAGCATGGTACAGGCAGAAGTAAAGAAGGAAGTACCTATAATCCCCTCTTTTCCGGGAGCCTATTATAATGTGGCAGTTGTGGATGAAAACGGTAAGGTTGTGTCCTTTATGCCCGTAGAACGCATGGAGCGTAAAAGAGAGAAAAGTACCGTATCTGCATTGTTTTCCAGATTCGCATTTAAGAAGAAAATTGACATTGTGAAGCTAGTGGCAGAAAAGGACCTTGAACCGAAGCAGCTTGTGCAGATACGAAGTGCCATTGAAAAGGGGTTAAGTGAGGACCAGCTTTTGGTGCTTATCAATAATCAGATTCCGGCAGAACAGATGGAGGAGATTATCAATATAGCGGTCTTTGAGAACAAACAGAAGCAGGAGGTTTAGTGCATGGGTTTGGTTGCAGTAGCACAAGCGGCAGATTTAATCAATGCAAAGCAAGTGACATTATCGGAAACAGACAAGGAATTTGTGGTTCAGTTTGCCTTTGCCACAGGGGATAGGGAACTGACAAACAAGCTGATTGATGAGCTTGTCTGTGAGGGTGCCGATAAGGGTGCTGTTCTTTTGAAATACAGTACCATGAAAGGCTTTCAACCGGATTGGATCAGAAGAATTGAAAATCTGCTGGTAGCGTTGGAAATGCACCGTATGCAGGAGGAGAAGGCAATACAGACATTGTCGGAGCTTCTTACTGCGTATGGAGTTGATTTGACCGTTGATGAAATTAAGGAAATGCCAACGGATAAAGTCAGGGAGCATTTTGAAAAGAAAGAAACAATGATGAGATAGGAAGGAGGAGTCAGATGTCAGAAGAAATACAACAGGCGGTGCAGATTATCCGTGTTGCTTATGACGGGATTGAGATTGCAATGAAAATCGGAAGCGGTTCATTGGAGCAGATGAAAAAGGCAGTCGATTTTCTCATTGCCATTCTTGACCATGAGAAAACAATGGGTAAGACCGATATGCGAAAGCTCTTGATGAAGGGCGGCGATTTGCAGGTGCTTCAGTTTGCAACAGAGGATATGAAGCAAGTGGAGAAGATGGCAAAGAAGTATGGAATCCTCTACTCAGTGTTACCGGACATCAATAAAAAGGACGGTATGAGTGAGATTATTTTCCATACGGAGGCTGTACCGAGGGTAAACATGATGATACAGAAGCTTAAATCTGCGAGGATTGCCACTTTTGATGATTATCTGAAAAATGGGAATGAAAAAGACCTTGAGAAAGTAATGTCTTTTCTAAAGGGGCAGAAAAAGGGAAACGATAACCTCCACACGGCAGAAGCTGCCAGAGCCGGAGAAGCCATAGAGGGACTTATGGAAAAGGTCGGTATGTATGCAATGGAGAAACAGAGTGTCAGTGTGGAGGAGATTAAGGAAAACTTCAATACCACAACAGAGCAGGCAGAGAAAGTGGTTGGTCAGCTTGAAAAGATTGGTGTACTGGATAAGGCAGATAACGGTCAGCATAAGGTGATTATGGATAAGGAAGCCTTTCTTAACCGTATCAGAGGTTATAAGGAGCTTGCACAGCGTATGCAGAATATTTCTGCAGCACAGAGTAAGAACCTTGTGGACATTACCATTACCAAAAAACTGATTGTGGAGGAAAATGACCGTGCGGTTAAGACCAGAGTTCCCGGTATGTATGGGGATAATGCAAGATATATCTGGATTAACAAAGAAAATGCAATGGATATTCACGATGGAAAGACCATTCTTACCTTCCTTGACAGCGATAAGACTTATAAGCTCTATTCTGAGGATAACCGTGTTGTCGGCACGATGAAGGGAAAAGACTTATACGAAGGTCACTATGACAGCGTGGCGGCAGAGGTCAGAAAGCGTTACAAGGAAGCGGAAAGAAAAGCGGCTGCTATGAAAACAAAGCAGAAAGCTCCTGCACCAAAAAAGAGGTAGCTGCCTATGGTTCCTAAGAAGAAAAAAGTATCACTATGGTTTATTATTCTTGGTGCCATTTTATCGGGATATGCGGGTTATCTGCTTAATGGAGCGTGGGAACCGGGAGGGGATATGAATTCCTTTCTGGAGTCATTCAACAATGTGTGTGCCGCACCGTTTGCAGATTATTATAATGAGAGGACAATAAAAGCGATAGTCATTGCCTTAATGGTATATGCTGTCGCTTTGCTTATGTATGTCACAAGTCAGCGAAGCTTTATGCCGGGGAAAGAATTTGGTACGGCAAGATTTGAATCGCCACAGTTTGCCAATAAGATTCTGATGGATAAGGATACTTCTTTTAACCGTATCCTAAGTCAGAATGTGAAAATGTCACTTGATTTCAGACGACTGAAACTAAATGGCAATATTCTAATCTGTGGCGGTTCGGGAGCCGGAAAGACTTTCTATGAAGTAAAGCCGAATCTGATGCAGATGCCCCGTAACTGTTCTTTTATCTGTACCGATCCTAAAGGTGAGATTTTAAGAAGCTGTGGGCAGATGTTAAAGGATAACGGATACAATGTAAAGGTTATTAATCTTTTGGAAATGGATAAGTCGGATTGCTACAATCCCTTTTCTTATCTGAGAGAGGAAACAGACATTGTGAAGCTGATTACCAATCTTATCTCCAATACCACTCCAAAGGGTGCGACTCCGTCCGATCCGTTTTGGGAAAAGGCGGAAGGACTGTTTTTACAGGCTATCTTTTACTATGTGTGGCTGGAAGAACCACCGGCACGGAGAAACTTTGAGACAGTTTTAAAACTGCTTGGGGAAGCAGAGGTTACAGAGCAGAATAAGCCTTCCAAACTGGATATTCGTATGAAGTTCTTGGAGGAGACTTCTCCGCTTGGTTCGGCTCATCCGGCAGTTAAGCAGTACAACAAATGTATGCGTGGTGCAGGCGATACGGTCCGTTCCATTATCATATCCGCAAACTCAAGACTTGCCTTTTTGGAAAACAAGCAGGTGCTTCGTATGCTTTCAAAGGATGATTTGAACCTTGCAGAGCTTGGTATCGGTGTAAATGGGGATGGAGAAACAAAGACCGCATTATTCTGTGTTATTCCGGATAGTGACAAGTCCTATAACTTTATCATCGGAATGCTCTATACACAGATTTTTCAGGAGCTTTATTATCAGGCAGACTTTAACTGTGGGGGCAGACTTCCGATTCATGTAACTTTTATGTTGGATGAGTTCGCAAATGTTGCATTGCCGGATGACTACTGTTCCCTGCTTTCCACGATGCGAAGCAGGGAGATTTCAAGTATCATCATCATTCAGAACTTTGCACAGCTTAAAGCGTTGTTTAAGGATACTTGGGAAACAATCCCCGGCAACTGCGATACGTTCATTTACTTGGGTGGAAACGAGCAGAGTACCCACAAATATGTGTCAGAACTGCTTGGAAAAGGTACGATTGATAAGAAGTCAAGCGGAGAAACCAAAGGAAGGCAGGGAAGTTCCAGCAGGAATTATGATGTGCTTGGAAGGGAGTTGTTTACACCCGATGAAGTCAGAAAGCTGGATAATAAGAAGTGTCTTATCTTTATCCGTGGATTCGATCCGATTATGGACAATAAGTATATTCCATTCGGACATCCTGCATTTGCCCAGACAGCAGACGGAAAAGGAAAACCTTATGTGCATATACAGACAGGGCAGAAAACCGTAGCAGAACAGCCATACAAGATACTGTCACCCAAAGCAGTAGCTTATTATGAGAGCTTAAAGGAAAAGGGAGAAAATGTGTATATAGATGACCTTTCCTATGAAGAACTTGGAATGTTGACAGAGCTTGATATGAAAAAGCGGTTTTTAAGCCTTGATGAGAAAGCACAGAGGGAGAAACTGAACCGTGAGCAGGAGAATGAGTTACAGTATGCACCGGAACCCGTGCAGACTACCGTTATGGAAAAGAAATCGGAACCTAAGCAGGAGAAACGAAAGTTAGTCGGAGAAGATACCATTATGAACCGTATGGCACAATGGCAGTATTCCAAAGAACAGAAAGAGGAGCTTCATAAGATGATGGCTCTTGGTATGACTAAGGCTGAGATACTTGCAGTATTTTATCCGGAAACCGATGTTGCAAAAATGAGGGAGATCAGACGCACCTATCGGACAGTTAAGAATATGGCTTCATAGAGAAAAATGCTGTAAATTTACAGGCGAATAGGTTGAATAATTTGCAGTAAATGTGTATAATATAATTAGCAGAGAACAAAGCAAGCTAATTTTATGAAACGGAGGAATTGATATGCCAAATATTAAACCTATTTCGGATTTAAGAAATTATACAGCAGTAATCAGTGAGGTTGCATACGGAAATCGAGTTTATTTAACCCGTAATGGACATGGACAATGTGCAATCATTGATATGAAAGAACTAGATGAATTGGATAAGCAGAAAGCTCTCTATCAGCTTATGAGCAAATTAAATGAGGCAGAAATTTCCATTCGTGAGGAGGGGACCATTTCGGCAGATGAGTTAGAAGCAGAATTGGGGGTAGCAGATTGAAGAAAGTTGAATACTCACAAATCGTAAGGCGTAAACTCAAAGTATTAAGAGGTCGTTTGACAAGTGAATTTGGTTCGGAAGTATCCAGAAAATCATTGAAACAGATTACTGATGCAGCTAGAAGCCTTGAAAAATTTGCAGAACGGGGTGTAGCTGTATCGGCAATGTATGATATTGAATGTGATTACAGATACCTCTATGTGGGACATAATTATTTGTTTTATAGAATTGAGGCAGATAAGATTATCATTGCAGAAATGTTCGATGATAGGGAAGATTTTATGTATAAGTTGTTTGGTATTTCGACAACATCACAAGAGTCCATAGATTATTGGGACGAGTAACTAAAAATGTACGGAAAACATCAGGCTAAAAAGGTCTGATGTTTTTTTATGCCTAAAGGGAGGTGGTTAAGGCAATAACACACCGGAGAAAGCCCGGTTTACTTTCACTACGGGAATATCCCGTTTTCATAGATAACAGATAACAAGACAGAAAGGGATGTGTACCATTCCATTCGGAGACCTAGCCGGATTGGAATGATACAGATTCCTTTCCGTCTTAATCTCCATAATTTCTGTCCAACACAAAAAAAGGAGATTAGAGATTATGCGTAAAAATGAAGTAGCAGTAGCAGAGAAGAAAGCAAACAAAGGTTTATCCAAAGTAAAGAAGGCGGTAGCGGCGGCTTGTGGTGCAGGCTATATGGCAATGAATGCCATGCCTTTAACCGTATTTGCGGCACAGGCAGGTGGTACACAGGCAATCACACAGCCTCTTGATAATTTGAAGACTCTCGTCATTGCCATTATCGGTGCAGTCGGTGTCATCATTCTTGCAAAGAATGTTATGGAGTTTGCACAGGCGTACCAGCAGCAGGATTCCTCTACCATGAACTCTGCATTAAAGGGTATTGTAGCCGGAATTATGATGGCTGGTATTTCTACAGTTTTAACTTTCCTCGGTTTCTAAGAGTGTGGAAGAAAAAAGACAAGAGGACAGCGAATATCAGTTGTCCTCTTAACCGTAGGAAAGAGGTGAGAATTTAGTGGATATTTTTAAATTAGGTGATAAAATCCTCGCTCTTTTGGAAATGGTATTCGGCTTTTGGAATAATCAGATTTCATTGGTATTTGCCATGCTTGGACAATCACCTGTTGACTTTAAGGGTGGAGGTCCCTGGGCGGCGATTGAGGCAATCAATCCGATTTTCGTTGCAGTAGGCTCCTCGCTGGTGGTGTTGTTCTTTGTTATAGGCTTTTGCTCGGAGAGTGTGGACATCAAAGAGGAGATGCGATTTGAAGTGATCCTAAGAATGTTGATTAAGCTGGCACTGGCAGAGTGGTTTGTGGCAAACAATGTCACGATTATGAAGGCATTTTTCACAACCATAGGAAACCTTGTGAATGCTCTGACAGCCGGAACAAGTACCACTTTGGCAATTAACAGTACACAGGCAGATATTATCAAAGGTCTTGGATTTGGAGAGAGTCTGATTATGTTGATTTTGGCAGCTCTCTTATCCGTAATCATCATTATCTGTGGTTTCTTTATTATTTACAATGTGTACTTCCGTTTCTTAAAGCTGCTTGTCATTGTTCCGATGGGTTCCATTGCGTTCTCAACGATGGGAGGTAACAGAACCGTGAGCCATACAGCAGTAACCTATTGTAAATATTTCTTATCCGTATGCTTTGAAGCAGTCACAATGGCTCTGGCGATTGTGGTATGTAATGCCTTTATCAATGCGGGATTACCGTCCTTTACGGGCAACTATGCGGATTGGGCACAGACACTCATTTATCTGTGTGAAATGACATTTACGATTGCGTTGACTGTGGGAAGTGTCAAAGGGGCTCAGTCATTAACAAGCAAGGCACTTGGATTGTAGGAGGTAGCACAATGGAAATCAGACCATTAACAGAAGCAGAAAGAAAGTACACCTATACACAAAGTATGCAGTTGCTTGGGCAGACAGGGTGTATCGGTCACTTGAGAGGAGATTTTGACAGGTCAGGAAAAGGATTTTTTACATCATGGAATGACCATAGAAAAGAGTATAAATCAGATGAATTTAAGACAGAGCTTGATGATGTAATCAATGCACTTCGTTCTGAAAAGTACGGACTTTTACAAAATTGTTCCGGTATGTGGAGGTATGCAGGGAAATATCCGGAAAGCTCCTTTGAGGGAAACTATTGCACGGAGTATGGATTCCGTGTAGATACAGGTAATCATTCGTTTTTGATACGATGCAATCCCACTCTGGGAGATTATAATTTTTACTGTTACTGCTATGTAACGAAGTGGCTGGATCAACACCTTCACAATGCAGAAAAAGGTATTCGTTTTATTGATGAGCATTATAATGAACTTTTTCGTATTGCAGATGGGGAAAAAATTGTTATTACAGATTCTCTTGGTAAAACAGAGGAGCGTACTTGCAGGTACATTGATGAATACCATACAGAAGTAGGCAGTCAGCTTTACCATATCTGTCAGTTTGCAGAGTTGATGAAGGGGATGGGTTCTACTTATGAAGCAAAGGAACGGATTGAACAGATGAGCAAAGATACAAAGTCAAAAGACAGCTTTATCTATCATTCGGAATATGGTGGAGATACTGAGGTAAGGCTGGAGGTTTTATCATATCTGAAAAATGGAAGGCTTGGTATTTCCCTTGTGGGATATGAAGATGGAATGCCGGAGCCTTTTGGAAATCTGACAATAAACATTGATGCACCTACACCGGATTACTGTGGATATTTGGATACGAACAATCTGTCTAATGCAGAAAAGTTCGTAGCAGATAATGATTTAGGTGAGTTTACCGGACTTATGGGAAGGAGTGGCTATTGTGAATATCCGCTGTATCTGTTCAATGTGGATAAGCTTCGTGAGCTTTGACCTGAACAGATGGCAGCCTATGAGCATAGTATCGGTGTAACAGGCAAAGAGCAGGAAAAAGAAAAAAGCAGATAGGAGTGATAGATTTGGTAATTGAAATCAATAAGGACATTGACCGTTACAAGGAATCCGTTGTCATGGGACTTACTGCAAAGCAGCTTATTTATTCGGTGGCTTCGGTAGTTGCAGGTGGCGGCATTGTCCTTCTTTTGTATCCGTATATCGGATTGACTCCGAGTGTGTATGTGGCAGTTCCGGTGGTAGCACCGATTGCTCTCGGAGGTTTTTATTCCTATAACGGTATGGGGTTTTATGAGGTTATGGGAAGAAAGATTCGTATGATGTTTGCAAACCACCCTTTGACATATGTTTCCACAGAAGGGGAAGTCATGTTAAGGGAGTGCCAGCAGGCAGTAATGGCAAAGAATGTCACGAATAAAAAGAAAAAGGGGAAGGAAGTACTGAAAACAAAAGGAAATCAGGAGGAGTTTGAGGCTATGAAGAAGAAAACGAAGAATATGTTAATCGGTGTGGTAGCAACAATGGTACTTGCCGTTATTGGTGTGGTTATTTACAAGGCAAGACAGTAGGTAAGAAGTAGTAAGAGATAAGAATATACCAATCTTTCACGGTTGGGCAATTCTGGTTTAGCGGCCGGGATTGTCCGGCTGCGGAAAGTGAGGTCAAATTTGGGTTTATTTACAGACGGATTTAAGGAGCTGAAAAAAGCAAGTGAACCTTTGTATAAAGCACCTAAATCCATACAGGAAACGATTGAGATTATGAAAGTAGCAGAAAACGGTATTTTTGAGGTGGCAAGAAACCGTTTCTCAAAGTGCTACCGTTTTCAGGACATCAATTATACAACCACCAATGAAATTGAGCAGATTGACATTTTTGAGCGATACTGCAAGTTCTTAAATTCCCTTGATGTATGCTTTAAGATTACTATTAACAATAAGAATAAGGATATGGAGCAGGTAAGGGACTTTGTATTTTTACAGGATATGGACGATGGATTTAACCACTTCCGTAAAGCCTACAATGACATTATGGAGAGAAAAATCCATGAGGGCAGACAGGGTATTGAACAGGAGAGATATTTAACCATTACCATTGAGCGTAAGAATTTTGAGGAGGCAAAGGCACAGTTTGCAACCATTGAAGCATCTATTCACAAAGCTTTTAATGAGCTTGGTGCAGAGATTGTACCTCTTACGGGTAATGAGCGTATCAAGGTTTTGCACGACTTCTACCACTTGGGAGAGGAAAACAGTTTTGATTTTGACATTAAGACTGCAAGAAAGGTCGGTGCAGACTTCCGTAATGATTTGTGCAATAAAATGATGCAGTTTTACCCTGATTACTTCAAGGATGAAAAGAAGTATTGCAGGGCGTTGTTCATAAAGAAATATCCGTCCAGTTTATCTGACAGATTCTTAAATGAAATTACTTCCCTTCCGGTACATTCCATTACAAGTATTGATGTTGTACCGATTCCGAAGGATATGACAACAAAAGTTCTTCATAAGAAGTATATGGGTATTGAATCTGACATTATCAAGCAGCAGAGGGTAAGAAACAAAAACAACGATTTTTCTTCGGAAATTTCATATAACAAGCGAATTGAGAAAAAGGAAATTGAGGAGATTATGGATGATGTGCGTGAGAATGACCAGTGCTTGTATTATGTGGCAGTAACCATTATTCTTATGGCAGACTCCAAAGAAGAATTAGACAGTATGACCGAGACTGTGGAAACAATCGGTAAGAGAAATTCCGTAACCATTGAGGAGCATTACCTCAAGCAGAGAGAGGCATTAAACACAGCACTCCCTATCGGCGTAAGACAGGTGGAAACCATGCGTACTATGCTGACACAGAGCCTTGCTGTTTTAATGCCTTTTAATGTGCAGGAATTAAACGATGGTAGCGGCTGTTATTACGGTATCAATCAGGTATCGAAGAATATCAATATCGGAAACCGTAAAAAGCTGATTAACGGTAACGGGTTTGTGTTTGGTGTTCCGGGTAGTGGTAAGTCCCATTTCTGTAAAATGGAATTGGGACAGGTCTTTCTTGGTGGGGAAGATGAGATTATCATTATCGATCCGATGAATGAGTATTTTGACATTGCACACACCTATGGTGGAACTGTAGTAAATATGTCCACCTATACGGATAACTATGTGAACCCTCTTGATATGGATGTCTGGAGTCTTGACTTAAACGACAGCAAGGGCATGATTCGTGAAAAGGGTGAGTTTATGCTCGGTCTGTGTGAGCAATGTATGGGTGAGAGCCTTAACTCCCGTCAGAAGTCAATCATTGACAGATGTGTAAGAAAGCTCTATATCGAGATTGCAAGAAGCAGGGAGAAATATGTACCTGTTATGTCAGACTTCTATGACATTTTGATGAACCAGCCGGAGGAGGAAGCAAAGGACATTGCACTTTCCTTAGAGCTTTTTGTAAACGGTTCCTTAAATATCTTCAATCATCAGACTAATGTAGATGTGGATAACCGTTTTACAGTTTATGGTATCCGTGACTTGGGTACAGAGCTTAGCCCTATCACAATGCTTGTAATGATGGAGAGTATCCAGAACCGTATCATTGAGAATGGTAAGAGAGGTATCGCAACATGGCTCTATATTGATGAGTTTCATGTGCTTCTAAATTCCGAATACTCAGCGAAGTATTTGCAACAGCTCTGGAAAAAAGTGCGTAAGCAAGGCGGATTATGTACAGGAATCACTCAGAATGTGGTCGATCTTTTGCAGAACTATACAGCAACCACTATGCTTGCAAACTCTGAGTTTGTGGCTCTCTTAAAGCAGGCAAACACGGACAGCTCCAAAATGGCAGAGGTGATTGGAGTATCAGAGGCACAGTTACGCTTCGTAACCAATACCCAGAGTGGTATGGGACTTATGAAGTGCGGAAATGTGGTAATTCCTTTTGACAATACCATTGAGAAAGGTACGGATTTGTATAATCTCTATAACACCAATATTCACGAGAAGATAGAAGAACAAAAAAAGCAATTAAATTGTTCTAACAACTGTGGATAGTATATGGAAAATATATCATTAGTCTGCTATACTAGAAAGAAAAAGGAGGCGTTAGTATGTTTAAAAAAATGCCGGTATGCAGACTAATGATTTCTTGTCCTTCTGATGTTAAGACAGAAATAGAAATTATAAATAAAGTTGTAGAAAATATCAATGATTCGATAGGAATTTCAATGGATGTATTTATTAAAACTTTGCATTGGTCCAAAAATGTTATGCCAGAAGCAGGAAATTATCCGCAAAGTCTTATTAATAAGCAGATACTTGATAAATCAGATGCGATTATTGCGATCTTTGGTAATAAACTAGGAAGTCCTACTCAACATTATGAGTCAGGTACAATAGAAGAAATTGAACTCATGATGCAAAAGGGAAAGCAAGTATTCGTGTATTTTTCTGATAAGCCAGTGCGAAAAAGTGAGATAAATGCAGAACAGGAAGCAAAAATACAGACATTTAAAGATAAGTATAAGGACAGAGGAATATATGTTGAATATGGTTCTGACGAAGAATTTAACGAAAATGTTAGCAGGAGCCTTATGCAATACTTTACTGCCGAAATGCTGAATGAAGTAAAGAGTATTGATGAAAATACCAGATTTAATGATGCCATATCTCAGAAAAGAGAAGTGAATTTAATATATGATTATACTCGGTTTTATGAGATTAAATCTGTTGTTTCTTATGCAGATCCGAATGTCATGAAAATATCAGTTCATAAGGATAGCTTTGATATGAATATTGATATCAGTAATATAGAAACAATAGATTATCAGGCATTTGCAATGGCATTGTTTGAATATGTCCCTTGTGATAATTGGTCTGGTTTTTATGAAGCGGGTTACTTTTTGGAATTTGATACAATAAGTAACGGAGACATAAAGGCATTTCAACTGGAAATAAAGGATAATATTCGTAATAAGATTATTGATAAAACAGTTACAGTTAGTAGTGAGTGTGAACATTTCCAAATTTGGATGCCTTCTACAACAAGAGACTTAACATCATGGAGAAAAATATCGCAGATGTGTTTCACCGTGTTTTTCAATGATAATTATATTAAAGGCAAAAAAGGTGTTTTATCAATAAAGAATTTAAAAATGTTGCCTCGATAAATATACGGTTTTCTATTAGTATTATGAAAAGCATTGTGAATAATAAATGTGGAAAGAAGGTAGTATGTCAAGAAAAAATCATCAGATGGTAAATGGCAGACTGCTCCAAACAGATAAGAAATTTTCTGCCTTAAAGGAAAAGCAGAAAATAAAAATTGCGGAGTGGATTTATGAGGCATATCGTAAGTGCTATGTGGAGTCAGGTAAGATACCAACTAAAAAGAATGATGGTGAAATTTTATCCGATGTATTTGTCCAAATTGAAGAAGCGCAGATTTGGATTCCGGATGGGGAAATATATGCTTATTACCAGAAAAGAAAAGCTAAGCTGCAAAAACGTTTGGAAAAGGAATTTTCCATAGAACAATTAACAGAATAAGGGTAACAATCAACGCATCTAAGCCAAATGGTTTAGGTGCTATTTTTTTGCCCATTTTTAAGGTAGGTGATAGAAGTTGAATATTAAAAAGGTGGATGACAAGCCTATGGTCATTCATACCAAAGAAAAGACAAAACTGCATATTAAGCAGGAGCCGGAGGCGAAAATCAAGGGCAGAAATGTACTTGTTGTTGATAAAAGTCCTAAAATTGCAGGAAATGATAAGGAAGTTATTAAAAAATCTTCTGCAAAGGAAGCTGTGAAAAATTCCATGCAAAAAGAAAAGGGTATGTATGCACAGATACAGAGGGCAAAGCAGGATAGGGAAAAGGCTATCGGTAAGAAGAATGAAACAGCGAAAATGCTTGCTTCTGCCGGTGCTATGGCAGCATTAGACCAGATGGATGGTGGTAACGAAGTCTATGAATCTTATCAGGTGGCAAGGACGCTTTCAGCTCCGGTGGAGAGTGCGGCAGATGCAGGCAGGAGGTTATACCGTTCACAGGTAGCCAAAGCACAGGCAAAGAAGATTAAGAAGGTGCAGTTAGGTAAGAAAATCGGTAAAAAGGCTGTCAAGGATAGTGCCACGAAAACTGCAAAATATACGGCTAAAAAGGTGGCAAAGGAGGCTGCAAAAGAAACAGCCAAAGAGACTGCAAAGGTTGCAGCAAAGGAAACTGCCAAAGCTACAGCGAAAGTGGTAACTACTACAGCTACAACAACAGCAGGTACAGCCATTTCACCCGGAGTGGGTACAGCTATCGGTCTTGCGGCTGGTAGTGTTGCAGGTTATGCAGCCGGTGTAGAAATGGATTATAAGGATATGAAGGCAACGAGCCGGGCAAGAAAACTTAAATTCTTTCTGGATAAGATGAATGCGGAGGAACAGCAGAAGGACAGTTTTGCGAAGCTGGTCAAAGACTTGGTTGTGGGTAAAGTATCCATGATGATTAAGGCAGCGGCTCCGATTATCGGTCTTGTACTGTTACTGCTTGTACTTCTTGTGGCAGTAGTGGCAATTCCTGTCATAGCAGTTATAGCGGTTCTTTATAATTCTCCGTTTGCCATATTTCTACCGTCCATATCAACAGGAGATACCACACAGAATGTACTGTCAGCTTATGTGTCGGAATTTAATGGAGATATAACAACAGAACTAAATGATTTGGAAGGCTGTGACAGGTCGGAAAAAGTCTATGTAAATTTCGGTGGGGAAGGCATACCGGATAACTATTGCGATATTTTGGTTGTCTATATGGTTAAGTATGGCGATGGAGATACTGCAACGGATATGACGGATAAAGCAAAAGAGAATCTGAAAAAAGTCTTTGATGATATGTGCAGTTATACCACTTCTACAGGAACAGAGACAGATACGGATGCAGAGGGAAATGAAACTGAGGTGTCCGTAAAGTATGTAAATGTTACGCTGAAAACCTATCAGGATATGATTTCGGAGTATGGGTTTAATACAGAAGAACAGGAAATGCTTGCAGAGCTTATGAAACCGGAGAATCTTATGATGTTGGGGTATTCCGGCAACAGCGGAGGACAGACCATAAGCCCCGAACAGTATCAGGCAATCGTGGATGCGATTTCCGATGAAAACGGAAGAAAGGTAGTAGAGTTTGCCTTGTCGAAGGTAGGTTATCCGTACAGTCAGGAGTTAAGACACAGCGGTACACATTTTGATTGTAGTTCTCTTGCTTATTACGCATGGCAATACGCAGGTGTGGATATTGAATATCTTGGTGCTACAACAGCAGCCTATGAAGGACAGTATTGTTATGACAATAACTGGCTTGTGCATTACGATGAAATGCAACCGGGAGATTTGATATTCTTCAGCTACGAGCAGAACGGAGCATTTATGAATATCAGTCATGTAGCAATCTATGTTGGTGACGGTATGCTTGTGGAGGCTGCCAACTCACGAATCGGTGTTGTGTACAGGCAGGTACATTCACAGGACAGCATTGTGATGATAGGCAGACCGAGATAAGGTGGTGTAGTAATGGCTAAAAAAGAAAAGGTTGATTATGAAGCACAGCTTATCAGGGAGTATGAGCATTGGGAATATCTCAAAGAACATGGTGGCAGCGATCCGAATTACGATGACGGTGTCAATATGAACCTGACTCGCAACCATATCATTTATTATAAAAATGAATTGGAAGATTTGTATGGTGAGGATATGGGGAAATATCCGGAAGTGTATTTTCGTGAACTGCCACCGGAGGTAGAAGGACAGTATGTTGCAAGGGCAGATGAAATCAGGGATAAGGCGGCAGAAAGTCTTGAGATTTACTTGGCAGATGCAAATTTCCAATATCTGCTCTGCAACAGGGAACTGCTTAACAAAAAAGAGGCGGATAATACCTGTATTAACTATGTTTTAGGATATGTGTCCGGTCTTGCAGGAGCGTTAAAAAGTGATGATTTGATTACCATGCGTAGACACGCTTTCAGACCGGAAGGCTATCAGGAATCCTTTGCAAACTGTGCAGAAAAGGTAAAGCAGATACTAATAAAAAAGCGGACAGAGCAACCGGAAACCATAGAAAACGGACAAATGACTTTGTTCCAGATAGGACTTGATGTAGGGCAGTGCCGATAAGGTGCTGCCCTTTTTGGAGGTGGAAAATGAAGATAACAGAGATTGTTTTGGTAACGGAGAATTGGAAAGGCACAGAAAAGAACAGTCTTATGACGGTTGAGGATTATTTGAAATATTTAGACCTTGATAAGTTTGACAGCAGAAAAGATGTTGCAGAAGCAATGTTAGAGCTTGGAATGACACTTGCAGATGAAAAAGCATGGAGTGAGCATTACTTTGTGGCAAATGTAACCGTCTTTGCAAGGTTCTGTATGGATGACGGACAGCTTGCGAGGTTTCTCGGAGGCTTTTATAACAGTACTGATCAGCAGGTATTGTTTGATAAAAGTATGTGTTCCGGGGAATGTCTGGATAAGCTTTCTGAGCTTGGCATGGATATAAAAGGCAGGGTAAGAACGGGTAATCTGTCCTATACCAGAGTGGATTTTGTGTTTGAACAGGGGCAGACACTTCACAATCTAAACGGAAGAGATTACCGTGTGATGGAAAAGCTGTCTGACAGGAATCTGCTTCTTATGGATATTAAGACGGGGAATTTTGTGGTGGCTCAGGGGACTGACATGTTTGCAAGACACCCTCGTGGAGAAAAAGCTACGGAAAACAACAGTCTGATGGGAATTGAATGGGGACAGGGCTTGTATTTAGGCAGCACACCGTCCACCATAGATTTCCGTCATATCAGACAGGAATACGGAACGAAAAGAGTTATAGAGGACATTTATCAGTACCGTGAAATGTTGCAGGACAGATTTCGTCTTTATACCAGAATGGAAAAGGACGAGCTTTTGAGTGATGAAGCAAGGGAAGCTATTATGCTTGTAGAATTTAAAGAGTTTGGGACAAGCGATTTAGAGCAGTTCAGAAAAGGATTGCAGGAAGGTCTTTATGACAAAGGCTTTGCAGAAATGCAGGAAAAGCAGAAAGAAAAATTGAGATAGTGGAGGTTGATGAAAATGGAAAAGCAGATTACAGCAAAAGAAGTCCGTAAGGATATGGAATATCTTGTGAAACTGCTTCACAAGGAATGGGAGCGTAGCGGTAAGACAAAGGCTGCGGTTACGGTGCGTCTTGTGGATGTGCCGGAGATTGAGAAGCGTATGGCAGGTGTGATTGCGGATAAGCAGAAGAACCTTGACAATGAGGAGCTTACCTTTAAGCAGAGCATGGAGCTTTCCAAAAACAACTTTGTTCTGCTCCGTCTGGTTAAGAAGGTGAAAAAGGCAGAGGAAAAGACTGTGAAAAAAGGTCTTGATACAGAGTTTTCGGTAGAGCTTGATAAGGAAGAATACAAGCTCTTTGTGGACATTGTGGGAATACAGGAGGGTTAGAATTGGGGAAAAAGTATAAAGTGATTTATGCTGATCCGCCTTGGCAGTATAAGGTCTACTCCAAAAAGGGAGAAGGCAGAAGTGCAGAAAACCATTACCACACCATGAACATTGAAGATATACGGTCATTACCGGTAGGAGAAATCGCCGATGATGACTGTATTCTTTTTTTGTGGGTAACATTCCCCTGTCTGTTGGAGGGAATCTCTGTTATGGAAAGCTGGGGTTTTACCTATAAGACATGTGGTTTTAATTGGGTAAAGAGAAATAAAAAATCCGACAGCTTCTTTATGGGACTTGGTTTCTGGACCCGCTCCAATTCGGAAATCTGTCTGCTTGGGACAAAGGGCAGACCGAAAAGAGTATCAAAGGCAGTTGCACAGGTGTGTGATGCAAGAATTATGGAGCATAGTAAAAAGCCGGATGAAATCCGTGACAGGATTGTGGAGCTTTGCGGAGATGTACCACGCATTGAGCTTTTCGCAAGGGAAAAGTTTGAAGGATGGGACTGTCTTGGTGATGCCATTGACGGAAAGGATATAAGAGAGGCGATATTGGAGGTGTAGGACATGAGAGTAGATTATCAGGTCGGATTGCTATATGAAGAAGGTATGAAGCAGATTGTTTCAAATGCTGATAACTGGAAAGCAGTATGCCGCATGACGGGCAGGCTCTACCGATATGAGTTTGACAACATTCTCATGGTATATATGCAAAGACCAAACGCAACTCTTGTTGCAGACTATGATACATGGAAAGATCCCCGTGTGGGAAGATATGTAAAGCGTGGCAGTAAGGGAATTGCGATTTTTCCGTCCAGAGCCTTAAAGCCTTATATGAGGTATGTGTTTGACATCAGCGATACCGGGGGCAGGAATACCCGTCTTACTTGGGAGCTTGATGAGAAAAATAAAGAAGCCTATGCCACATATTTAGGCAGGAAAAACGAGGACGAAAAAGAATCTGCGGAAAGTTTCTTAAAGGACTTTACAGAAAATCGAATCGGAGTCATAATGGACTCAGAGTTCGGGGAACGAATTACCGAGCTTGTGCATTTAGCAGGAACGAAAAGAATAATGGTAGATGATGAAACGCAAGAGATTACGGCAGAGGAAGCGTTAAAAAGAAGTGTCATGTATGCGGTATTTACAAGATGCGGCTTTGACATTCCTTCTGAAAAACAAGACTTTTCTTTCATTACCGCATTTAGTTCGGAAGAAGAGGTCTACCGTTTAGGATCACTTGTAAGCGATATATCCTGTGAAGTTTTAAAGAGCATTTCGAGAGAATTAACGCAGATGGAAAGGAGTATTGCTTATGCAAACGATGATTTATCAAGAGGCAGCGGACGGGATGTTGTACCCGAACCTGACATTACCACAGGAGAGCGTTTCCATGACGAACCTGGGCAGATTCGCAGTGAGGGCGATGGAATACCTGAAGGAGAACCACAAGGCGAGGTATCAGACCTTAGTGAGATTCGGGAAGCTGGCAGAGAAGATGCAGGAAGTGGAGAAAGAAGCCAATCAGATGATGGAAGTTTTAGAGAACGACTATCTGAAGAAGAACCCGCCGAAGAATCCACAGTCCACAATGGAGATGTGGCAGATAAGACAGCAGGCGAGGATGCAGGCAGAGGAAATCGTGATGACGGAAGTCGTACTGAAGTTTCATTAGAGGAAGCGGAGCGACAAAATCAGTTAAATAGTGAAATCAGCAGGGAGCTTGAAGAACTTGAGTCTCTCGGCAGAACGGAAACAGGAAGCTATGAACAGGCTTCCTTTTCTTTTACCCAAAATGGGGATGTAAAGATACCGGAGAAGTACACCTATGTGAAGCCTAAGACGGAGCTTGTAATCCCTCATGATTATATCCGTGAGGTGCTTTTACGGGGCAGCGGCTTTTCGCATGGCAAACGCAGAATATATGGAATATTTGACAGCGTTTCTGATCCGGGCGAGCGTGTCAAACGGATAAAGAAGGAATATGGACAGGGTGGTGCAGGCTGGCCCATAGATGGGTACGGACTGCACGGCTATGACACTTATCACGGGAAAGGACTTCGTTTTCAATGGCGTGACGAGGAGGGTGAAAAGGAAGGGTATCTGAATTGGAACGCTGTGGAGCGTGAGTTGAGTGTCCTGATTATGACCGGGGAATACTACCAGCCACCGAAAGCATTTAATGCAGATGTGGTGTCAGCGGTTTTGTGGCAGGAGCCTTTGGATAAGTTTTTCAATAAGGGATTCTGGCAGAAGATACCTAACATTGCCTTAAAGGAAGTGCTTAGTAAGGACTATCCGGAAAGCAGTAAGATACAGTTTGTGGAGAGAGTATTCCAAACAGGTATGTTTTCCTTTAGTTCCAGCAGTCATTTTAAGAATGAGTATGATGAGTGCGAGGTTGAGCGACATGAATGGGGTATCTCTGTGGAGTTCTATGATGAGAACGGAACAAAGTGGAGAACGGAGCTTGACTGGCGTGAGTGTACTGCATATTTGGAAAGTATGATTTCCGATGGGGTATATCAGACAGCAGAGGAATTTGATAAATTCCTTGAAGTGGCAGCAAGTGAAAGCAGGGTAAGCGGAGTAACGAGCTTTAAGGACGATACTCTTAATTTCCTGACAGATACAGCAGAGGAACACCAGACGCACCGTGTTGAGGTAGTGGAGCGTATCTTAAAGACCGTAGGTAGAGAGGACATTGAGGTTACTTGGGATGACACTTACGATGTACTTCTCGCCGGGGACGGAGAGCATTTGTGGCATGGTAAAGCTGCCTATGATTATATCAAGGAAAACTGTCTGGAGTGTGATTCGTTTGGGCGTGATAACCGTATCCATTTTGAAGATATGGCACAGTTTAAGCATGATGCGGCGGCAAGTATTGATTTAACCAAAGAGAAATTCATCCGCAGAAAAACCTTTGTGACCGTGGATAAGTCCGAGGCAGAAATGCAAAAGGACGAAGAAAAGCTCTGGCAGAATGCTTTAAAGGAATACTTCAATGAGGAGATTCAGTATATCTCCGTAAAGACTTTGATTTATGACATCTTTACCACAAACCTTGATATGAACAGCAAATCAGAGTTCCTTGCATCCGTGTATGGTGAGGAACGGGCAGACATTGTAATGACCGACAAGGTGGATGGTCCATATGGTGAGAGCTTTATCACAAGGGATATGGAAGGGGTAACGGTATCCTATAAAAAGCCGGACGGAACAAGGGGAGAAACAAAAGTCGATTATAGGTATTGTGCTTCCTTGATTCTTCACATGATTGAGGAGAATGATTATCTGTCAGAGGAGATTTTTGAACAGTTCAGAATCAGTCCGCAGTCCTTTCAGGCAAGTCCGGCATTTATGGAGATTTACCATGAATACAAAGAGCGTATGCGTATGGAGCCGGGCTTTGCGGCGATAGAGCTTGAGGATGCAGAGCAGACCGAAGCGGAGGAAGCACAGACAGAGCAGACGGAAATCATAGAAAAAGTGGAGGGAGAAATTGTTGACCAGAAAGGGAATGTGATTAAACCCGTTTCCACAGCAACCTTTCCAACTGCTTTAGAGCAGGTGGAGACAATGGAGGAGGACTTGCGTGAGGCATTGGAGCTTTACTTGCAGGTGTGTTCCTCGATCCGCCCGTTTCAGCCATTTTTACAGATGGTACATGAAAGCGGATTGCCAAAAGCAGATAAGCTCTATTTCCTAAACCGTATCATCAATCATTATGGAAATGAGGATACCCATAGCGCTTATCATAACAATGCTTATGGTCTGATAGAGTATATCTCTAATCAGGATACTTTTATGGTGGACTATAAAAACCATAAAGGAGAGCGTAAGCGAGCCTCAGTTACCTTTGAACAGATTTACAGCGTTATGGAGTATCTTATCCGGTCAGGGCAGTTTACAGATAAGGCTCGCATGGAAAAGTATGAAAAAGACTTTGCAGAGAAGCCTTATGAAAAGCTGGACTCTCTTGAAAAGCAGTTTGCCGATAAGATGCAGATTGTTAAGGCTAAGAAGCAAAATGAGAACTTCCGCTTTGAGGTTTCAGAACTTCCAAAGGGCGGGCAGAAAACAAGGTATCAGTGGAATGTGGAAGCAATCCGTCTGATGAAGCAGATTGAATATGAAAACCGTGCAGCCACGCCGGATGAGCAGAAGCTACTTGCAAGGTATGTCGGATGGGGCGGTATTCCACAAGCGTTTGATGAAAGAAATGAGAGCTGGAAGAAAGAGTACGAAGAATTAAAGAGTCTGTTATCCGAGTTTGAATATATGGATGCAAGGGAGTCTGTAAATACAGCCTTTTATACTTCACCGGAAATTATCGAAGCGGTATATCAGGGACTTTCACAGTTTGGTTTTAAACAGGGAACAATTCTTGAGCCTTCCGTTGGTGTCGGTCACTTCTTTGGTGCCATGCCGGAGGATATGCGTGGCAGTAAGCTCTACGGTGTGGAGAAAGATGATATTTCCGGCAGAATTGCAAAGCTGCTTTATCCAAAGGCGAAAATCAAGATTGATGGATTTGAAGAAACGCAGTTTCCGGACAACTTCTTTGATGTGGCTGTGGGTAATATTCCTTTTGGAGATTTTAAACTGTACGATCCGAAGTATGCAAAGCACAACTTCCGTATCCATGATTACTTTTTCGCAAAGGCTTTGGATAAAGTCAGACCGGGTGGTATTGTGGCATTTGTCACAAGTAAGGGTACGCTTGATAAAGCAAACCCGTCAGTCCGTAAGTATCTTGCGGAGAGGGCAGAGTTAATCGGCGCGGTCAGACTTCCGAATACAGCCTTTAAGGAAAGTGCGGGAACCAATGTAACAAGTGACATTATCTTTTTGCAAAAGAGGGAAAACAAGATTGTTACAGAGCCGGATTGGGTACATCTTGGTCAGACCGAGGACGGTATCGCAGTCAATTCCTATTTCGTGGAACACCCGGAAATGATGCTTGGAAAGATGGAATACGATTCCAGAATGTTCGGTAACGAAAGCAAATATACAAGCTGTGTCAACCATGATGAAAACTTTGATTTAAAGACAGCACTTTCACAGGCAGTATCAAACCTAAAAGGCCAAATAACCGATGTGATGGAGCTTTCTGACGAAGCAGAGCCTATGAAGGATATGATTGATGCCGATCCGGATGTAAAAAATTATACCTTTACCTTTGTGGATGGCAAACTCTATTACCGGGAGAACTCCAAAATGTACCGGAGGGAGGTGTCAGCCACGATGGAGGAGCGTATCCGGTTCATGGATGAAATCCGTGCTGTGACAAGGCAGCTTATTTTCATTCAGACAGAAGGTTGCAGTGATGAGGAACTGAGGTTCCAGCAGAAACTCTTAAACGAGAAATATGATGCCTATGTAAGAAAATTCGGTCCGATTACCGGCAGGGGAAGCAAGCAGGCATTTCAGGACGATGCGGATTATCCTCTGTTATGTTCCTTAGAGGTTGTGGACGAGGACGGAAATGTAAAAAAGGCGGATATGTTCTATAAGCAGACAATCCGTGCGAAAAATCAGGTAGACCGTGTGGAAACTGCAACGGAAGCATTGAATGTATCAGTAAGTGAATTTGGTGCAGTAAATCTTCCGTTTATGTTAAGTATCTATGAGCCTGACATTTCTAAGGCAATGGCAGAGCTGCGGTCGGAAAGCACTTTATCGGCACAGGCAGAAGCAGAAGTAAAAAGGGCAGTATTGCTTGAGGAACTTTCGGGACTGATTTATCTTGATCCTACGGAGTATAACGAGAATAACTTAAATGCAGGCTGGAAAACAGCAGATGAGTATTTATCCGGAAATGTCCGTGATAAGCTCCGTATAGCCAAAGCCTATGCCGAGGAAAACGGAGAACGGTTTGCGGTCAATGTGCAGGTGTTAGAGCAGGTACAGCCGAAGGATTTGGACGCTTCGGAGATTGAGGTAAGAATCGGTACGACTTGGATTGAGCCGGAGGATTATGAGAAGTTTATTTATGAGCTTCTTGGAACACCAAACCGTGCAAAGGCAATCAGTAGCTCTTATTACAGCTCCGGTATTCAGATTAAGTACAACTCCTACGGGCAGAATTGGTTTATTGAGAACAAATCTCTTGATAAAAGGTCTATTGCGGCAACAAAGACTTATGGTACAAGCAGGATTGATGCCTACTCCATTATGGAGGAAACCTTAAACCTTCGTACCGTGACAATCCGTGACAGGATTGAGGACGGGGACGGAAAGTTCCATTATGAAGTGAATAAAAAAGAAACCATGCTTGCAAGGGAAAAGCAGAACCAGATGAAGGAAGCGTTTAAGGCTTGGATATTCAAGGATCAGGAACGCAGGCAGAAGTATGTGGACTATTACAACAATACTTTCAACTGTATCCGGCTTAGAAGCTATGACGGTTCCTTTTTGAAATTCCCCGGCATGAATCCAGAGATTAAGCTCCGTGAACATCAGAAAAATGCAGTTGCCCGTATCTTACTTGGTGGAAATACCTTACTTGCCCATGTGGTAGGTGCAGGAAAGACCTATACCATTATGGCAGCCTGTATGGAGCAGAAGCGTTTGGGACTTGCCAATAAGAATGTGATTGTTGTACCGAAGTCCCTTATCGGACAGACCGCAGGGGAATTTATGAGACTGTACCCGTCAGCCAATATCCTTGTGGCAACGGAAAGGGATTTTGAAAAAAGCAGACGAAAGCAGTTCGTATCAAGGATTGCTACGGGTGACTATGACTGTATCATCATGTCACACTCGCAGTTTGAGAAAATCCCTATTTCCAAAGAGCGTAAGGAGCGAATGTTAAATGACCAGATACAGGAGCTTTCCTATGCCATTGAAGAAATCAAGGCAGAAAAGGGCGAGCAATGGACAATCAAGCAGATAGAGGCACAGAAAAAGAAGCTGCAGGAGCAGTTAAAGGCATTGTCTGATGAATCACGAAAGGATGACCTTATCTGCTTTGAGGAACTGGGTATTGACTCCATTATGGTAGATGAGGCACATCATTTTAAGAACCTCGCCATTTTCTCCAAAATGAATAATGTGTCCGGTATTTCAAGCTCCGGTTCACAGAAGGCTACGGATATGCAGTTAAAATGTCAGTATCTTACGGAATTAAATGGCGGGCGTGGCATAGTGTTTGCGACGGGTACTCCCGTCAGCAATACAATGTGTGAGCTGTATGTTATGCAGTTATATCTTCAGAAGGAAGCCTTAGAGCGTATGGGTATCCACCATTTTGATGCGTGGGCAACCAACTTCGGAGAAGTGACAACAGCTCTAGAGCTTACGGTTGAGGGCAGCGGATTCCGATTCAAGAGCCGATTTAATAAGTTTACCAATTTACCGGAGCTTATGACTACCTTCAGAGAGGTAGCCGATGTGCAGACAGCGGATATGTTAAATCTTCCCGTGCCGGGACTTAAGACCGGAAACTATATCATTGTGGACAGCGAGCCGGATTGGTATATCAAGCAGGTTATGGAGGATTTCGTAGTCAGGGCAGAGCGTATTCGTGGCGGTGGTGTTGATCCGTCCGTAGATAATTTCCTTAAAATCACAAATGAGGCGAGATTACTTGGAACGGATGCAAGGTTATTGGAACCGAACGCACCAAACAATCCCGAAAGCAAACTGAATAAAGTAGTAGAAAATGTGGCAGCCGAATATTTCCAGAACAATGTAGATGGAAAAATTGGCTGCCAGCTTGTTTTTTCAGACATTGGTACACCGAAAGCCACATGGAGCGAGGATTGGGAAGAACTCTTTAAACAGGGTGAGCGTACCTTTGATGTATATAACTATATCAAGACCGAACTTGTGAAAAAGGGGATTTCGGCAGAGGAGATTGCCTTTGTCCATGACGCAAAGACCGATGCACAGAGGGAAACACTCTTTAAGGAAATGCGTACAGGTAAGAAAAAGATTATGATTGGTTCTACTGACCAATGCGGAACCGGCGTAAATGTGCAGAGGCACTTGGTAGCCATGCACCATATTGATTGTCCGTGGAAGCCTTCCTGTATTGAGCAGAGAGAGGGACGAGGTATTAGGCAGGGTAATGAAAATGATGAGATTGCTGTTTACCGTTATGTTACAAAGGGTACATTTGATGCCTACTCTTGGAGTTTGGTGGAGAATAAACAGCGTTTTATCTCTCAGGTAATGACAAGCAAGGCAGTATCCCGTACCTGTGAGGATATTGATGAAGCAACCCTTTCCTATGCAGAGATTAAGGCTGTTGCAACCGGAAATCCGCTGATTAAGGAAAAGATGCAGCTTGAGAACGATGTGCAGAGGTTAAAGCTCTTAAAGAGTAACTATGACAGCCAGCGTTACAGTTTGGAGGATAACATCGTTGTCCGTTTCCCAAAGCTGATTAAAGCGGCGACGGAAAAGGCTGAATGTGTCCGTGAGGATATAAAAACGGTAGATAAGGGACTCTTAACGGAGCCGGAATTTGCTATTACGGTCAGGGGCGTGAAGTTTAAGGAGCGTGTAGATGGTGGAACAACCATGCTTGAGGCAATCAGCAAGTGTAAGAATGGCGAAACGACTCATCTTGGAGAGTTCAAAGGCTTTGAACTTTTGGTGGAAAGGAATTTCATCGGTGTAAATTATCTGGTGCTTCGTGGTAAGACAGACCATAAGGCAGAGCTTTCCACAAGTCCCGTAGGTAATATGGTGAAGCTTGAAAATCTGCTTGGTGGTATGGCAGAGGAGCTCGACTTCTTAACAAAGAAGATTGAGCAGTACGAAAGGGATTTGGAGCAGTCGAAGCTGGAATATGAGAAGCCTTTTGCACAGGAAACGGAGCTTTCCGAGAAGATTGCAAGGCTCAATGAACTCAATGTCCAGCTTGACCTTGAAAATGGCAGGACAGAGGATGTGGACTTAGCCGGACAGGAAAAAGAAGAACAAAGCAGGGTGGCTGAGGATAGTTCTTATCATACCAGACCGCCCGGAAAAGAGGGAAGATGAAACGAAAAGTGATTGCAGGAATATTGATTGCCCTTGGGCTGGCAGTAATGTCAGTCCCTCTTTACTTTAAGATTACGGGCAGTCAGAAAAGCGACGAAATGATAGAGCGTTTTGAACACATGGTAGAACAGGAGACGGTAACAGAGCACGAAGAAGAAAAAGAAGATTGTGGGCAGGAGGAAACCGAAGCCACCGGTCGTTCGGAAGATGCTGCCACACTTGCCAAAGAGGAAGTAATCGGACTGATTGAGATTGAGACTTTGGATATAAAGTATGCAGTAATGGAAGGAACCGGAAACCATGAGCTTTCCTGTGGTATCGGACACATCACGGATACGGCAGGAATCGGAGAAAAAGGGAACTGTGTTCTTGCAGGTCACAATGGTAGCAGACATGGCACATTTTTTACAAACCTAAAGACCATTCAGACAGGCGAGGTGGTGAAGCTGACGGATAAAGAAGGCAATGTGTATTTCTATGAAGTAGAGAGCATGGAGGTGGTTGGTCCTTATGATAATTCCGTCAAGGATCAGGGAGAGGAAGCAGAGCTTACCCTTATCACCTGTGAGAATAAAGGCACCATGCGTCTGATTGTAAAGTGCAGTATGCAGGAGGTGGTGGAGTAATGGAGTTTTCCTGTCCTTTTGGAATTGCTGAAAAGCTGTTAAGGGAAAAAGAATACCCTTCGGAGCCGGATAAGGAGATTGAGGTAGATGGTAAGGTAATGGTTCTTAGTGGACTTCGTGTATTTCTCCCGGAGTTTTCCGTAACCGTACATGAAGGGATATTTTGTGAGCGTGTAGATGGTAAGCTGCAACCGGATTATTTCGTAACTGCAATCGTGGACAGGAATACCGGGACACTTCTTTATGATGAGGAATGTGATTTTGCAGAGTGTGTGTTTCATTGGCAGGAGGAAAAGTTTACGCTTGCCCAAATAGAAGCACAGAAATGTATTGTGGAAGGGATTGAGGTGAGAGAGCATGAAAATACCATGCAGACTGCACGAGGCAGAGGAAATCATTAGTGAAATGGATTTATACCATGTGGCAGATGACATTATGGAGAGTGAGGAAGATTACCGGATTGTCATAAGCGGCTGGTGGGTGCATATCCCGGAGCTTAACCTTAACCTGCATGAAGGTGTGTTTTGTAATTTTGACGAGGAAGAAAAAGAGTATCTTCCTGATTTTATGCTGACAGTCATTATGGAGGCGGATTCAGAAAAGAAAGAGGGCGAATGGCTCTACTATGAGCAGGACGGATTTGAGATAACTTTAGCCAATTACTTTAGTGGAAAAATGGCTATGGAGGCTGTTTCAGAGCTGTCCTGCTTTATTTGTATCCCGGATGATGAACTGGAAACAGAATGAAATATGCTGTGTCGTAAGACACGGCCATTTCAGATAAATAACTATTAACATTTTTTAAGCCTGTGTGACAGGCAGAAAGAGAGGAACTTATGAAGTATTCAATCAAACTGAACGCAGTAAACAACCCTGACAAGAATGTGAAGGCATTTGCAACCGTGACCTTTGGTGATTGTTTTAAGATTACCAACATTGCGGTAGTGAAATCGCAGGAGGCAGAGCCTTTCGTGTCCATGCCTTCCTTTAAGAGCAAGGAGAGAACCGAGCATAACCAGCCTGTGTATAAGGATGTATGCAATCCTATCACAAGCGAGTTCAGAAAAGAACTCTATGACGATATTCTTTCCTTGTATGCAGAAATGGAGCAGTCCGGCAAGACTGAGGTAAGCAGGGATGCCGAAAATGCACAGGAGCCGGAGTTTCGTGTGGCAGTAACACCTTTTGAGAGAGAGAACAGCAACATTCGTGGTCTTGCCCGTATCTATTTTGAGGACTGCTTCGTGGTAAGCAATGTCAGCATTATTCAGGGCAAAGAAAAGGAATTTGTGGCGATGCCTACCTACATGGTAAAGCAGAATGGCGGTAAGTCACAGTACCAGGATGTATGTTTCCCTGTGACTAAGGAGTTTCGTGAGAAGCTGTATGATGCCCTTATGGACTGTTATCAGCAGGAGAGGGACAAAGCCATGAATCAGGGAATGGAGCAGGCAACCTCACAGAGCATGGAAAGGGCAGAGAGCAGACAGCCGGACAGAAATCTTCCCTTTCGTTAAGAATGAGGAATAACTATTCATGGGGCATAGCATAATCATCTGCTATGCCCTATGGGAAAGGAGAATACGATGGATCAAGTACAGAATATGGAATTGTCAAAAGGCCAAATCATTCAGGAGCTTATCGCACTTCTTAATCAGAATCAGCAGAAAGAAGCTGCCAATGATGTATTTGAAATGGTAACTTTGATTGATGGTATGGGCAAGAGGCTTGAGCAGGTGACAGAGGAATTATCAAGCGTCCGTAAACAGCTTGAAAAGATGGAGCAGGAAAAGGCAGACAAGACCTTAAAGGCTACCGTCCGTAAGGCTGTGGAATCCTTAGAACAGCAATGCCAGAAGATGAAGGAGCAGTTGTTTGAAATCAAAACAGAGGTAAAAGCAAAGGCTTCGGAGATTGTGGCAGAGGCAAAAGCAAAGGGTAAAGCGGCACTTCATAAAGTATCTGAGTTCTTAGGCATTAAGAATAAGCTGGAGTCTGTCCGTGATAATGTTCGTAAGAGTATTGCAGAGACAGAGCATATCATAAATAAATTGGATTCCTTTGGTAGTGGTATGAGGGAAGCCGGACAGAAGATTGCCAATACCTTCCGTACCTTTGCGGATAAGGAAACAGTTGATTACTCCGAAAAGGAAAAGAAGTTCTCTAAAACAGAGCTTGTAAAAAAGCCTTTTGAGGCAAAGAAAAAGTTGTATCAGAGAATGGAACAGCATCTGGATGAGGCACTTGATAAGGTGGCAAGCCTTGCCAAAGAGCCGGAGCATATGAAAGATGTGGAAATGGCAGAGCCTTCCATGCTTGGAGCTGTGGCAGAGCCGGAATTTCAGTATGGGGCAGATGTCTTTGAAGCCTATCAAAAAATGCAGGGAGATAAGATTGGCGAAGATAAGAAATCGGATAAAGTGGTTAAAAAAGCAGAGAAGAATAGATAGGCATCTTGTTAAATGGATTATTGGAGTCGACAGTTTCAAAAAGAGGTGAAAGTGCAGAAAGACATCTTACAATTTAGTAAGGTGTCTTTTTCGACATAATTCATAAAATGAAAGGGAAAAACAAATGGAAAAAGAAATGGTATTGGAAAGAAAGAGGGCTATGGATATGCGAGATGCTTACATAGCAGAAATGAAATTAAATGAATTGAGTAGTTCTACGATTGCAAAATATGTGGCAGACATCAATCAATGGTTGTCTATTGCTCCAGAGAATATTTCGAAAGCAAACATTTTAGATTATAAGGAAAACTTGTGTAAGAACTATAAAGTAGCAAGTGTAAATTCAAAAATCATATCAATTAATCGCTATTTGAAATGGCTGGGGATTAAGGAATTAACAGTAAAAACGAAAAGAATACAAAATCCTAGTGGATTAGAGAATATGATTACCAAAGAGTGTTACCTGAAAATGCTCCGTTATGCAGATGCCCGTAATAAAAGGAAACAATACTGTATTATGAAAACCATTGCTCAAACGGGGATTAGAATAGGTGAACTGAAATACGTGACGGTTGAGGCTGTTAAAGAAGGTTCCACAGTTGTGTGGAATAAAGGAAAGTATAGAACGGTTTATTTTACAGATAATTTGCGTCATGAATTATTGCGGTATTGCATGAAAATAGAGTGTAGTGCTGGTGTGATTTTCAGTGGTAGAGAAAAAGGAAGTCCTATAACTCCGGGAGCAGTATGGAAAAGTTTAAAGTATATAGCAAGGCAGGTAGAGGTGCCGGAAACAATGGTATATCCACATTCTTTTAGACATTTATTTGCAAAGGAATATATGAGAAAAGTTGGTGATATTTCAGAATTAGCAGATTTATTAGGACACAGTAGATTGGAAACAACTTGGATTTATACAAAGTCAACTTCTGATGAAAAAAGAAGAAGATTGGAACTTCTTGATTTATGAGTCGATATAATACGACATTATATTTACTTTGTCAAGTTAAAACGATATATAACCGCTAAAAAACAAAATGGAAATATTGATTTTTTGTTCAATATGCACAAATATAAAATGTATAATTGCTACTTTTATTAATTATGAGTCGATATAATGTCGTATATTGAAAAGTGCGAATTATTAGTAGAATGTATATGAATGAAATTTGAAAAAATTTATATATTGGAGCAAGTAATTATTGCTTTTGTGAGATGGGCAGTTTTGTTTTTCAGTTACTGAAAACGATTGTGATTTTTATGAAAACTTTTCTGGGAGGTGGTTCTATGCGTTAACAAACTAATTACCAGTAATAGACGAAAAGTTGTGGTCTGAGTCACCTCAGAACAGTCAAAGCTGTAATTATATAGGTACAGATCCACAGTGCTTTAAGTATTATAATGGAGTATTCAATAAAACCCAAGATTGGAAGAAAGGAGAATAATCCATTACCCTCAAAAGAGGATAATTGGATTATACGTGATATTGTAGTTTGAAAAGCTGATATAGTTGAAACGATTATATAGATATATTAATTTATTAACTTGCAGAAAGATAATATTTATGAAAGGAAAAGCCTACTATTAATTAGTAGAATTAAGGAAAAATTTATGGGTTATTTTAGAAAAAATATGATTACTATTATGATGACTAATATTTGTAATTTAAACTGTAGATACTGTTACATAGGAGATAAGAATATAAATGGACAAAAAATAGATATTGAATTTGCAAAACAAGGAATAAAGGATTTTTTTGAAAATAATGAAAATCCAGCAGTGAGATTTTTTGGTGAGGGAGAGCCAACAGTTGCGTTTGAGGAAATTGTTGAATTAAAAAAATATGCTGACAGTATATCAAAAAAGAAAGTAATATATGAGATTCAAACAAACGGTGTTTTTTCACAAGAAAAGGCAGAGTGGTTAAGAGATAATATGGATGTAGTCAATGTTTCGATAGACGGTCCAGCACACATAAATAGTCAATTGAGAGCAAATCATAGAAATGATGATGTTACAGATATGGTAGTTAGTAATATAAAAATTCTATTGCAGAATCCAAGTTTGAGATTGGCTGTTCGTTCTACAATTTGTAGTATAAATATTGATTGCATGAAAGAAATGGTAGATTTTTTTGCGGCATTAGGAGTAAAAAATATGTTTGCAGAAAGAGTTTGCTGGGCTGTCGGAAGTTCTGGCCAAGATATATCGATAAATCCTAAGTTGTTTGTAGATAGATTTTATGAGGCAAAAATGTATGCGCAAAGTAAAGGCATATATTATAGTTGTTTGTATGAAATAAATTTTGATGAAAAGGTATGTATTGCATGTCGTTCATGCTTACCAGCGCCACATCTTACAATAGATAAATATGTTAGTTGTTGTGATATGTGCGTCTCAAATGATTCGGTCTTAAATGAAATGATATATGGAAAGTACAATTCAGAGCTGGGTAAAATAGAATATTTCGAAGATAGGGTTCAAAATATAAAAAGAAGAAATGTGAACGAAATGCCTGCTTGCAAAGAATGTGATATCAAATATCATTGTGCAGGAAGTTGTTTTGGCGAAGCCTTAAATGAAACAGGAGACATTTTAGGAGTGAAACAGGAAACGTGTGAGGCAATAAAGTATTTGTGGGAAAAACATGGAAAACAGCCTATTCCAGTAACGTATTTTCATCCTTAAAAATTCAAAGGAGAACTGTATTAGTGAAAGATGAAATTATTGAAAAGATTATTGAAATAATGTTTTTTTCAAATGGGATAGAATATGATAAAAGTCAAAATCATGAATTAATAACGAATTGTGGAATTGACTCTATGGAGATGCTGATTGGAATTGCGGAATTAGAAGAGAATTATGAGATTGAGATTGATTTTGAAAATGAATTAATTATTAATGGAATTACAGTAGAACGCTTAGCGGAACTGATAATGGTTTTGATTCAAGACGATAAAAGTTTTTTGAGGAAAAAAGATGAGAATAATAAATATACTTAAAGAGGATGAAATAGTAAAACTAGTATTTGAATTAGATGATGGACTATTGATTGAAAATTGTTATTTGCCAGGGAAGTTTGTGTGTTTATCATCGCAAGTTGGATGCTTGTTAAATTGTAAGTTTTGTTACACGGGAAAGTGTGGATTTGCTAGAAATTTAACATCTGAAGAACTTATAAAACAGATTGAACTAACATATGAGTTGTCGCCTATTCCAAGGTTTGAAACTTTATCTTTTTCAGGTATGGGAGAACCGTTGCTCAATTTAGATAATGTAATATTAGCAATGAAATATATTAAAGAGAATTATGATTGTTGCATTGCAATAAGCACAACAGGTATTGTGGACAAGTTTGATACTTTATTCGGTTGTGGCATTGATTTTGCACTTGATTTGTCTTTGCATGCCAGTTCAGATACTGTGAGAAATAAGTTAATGCCAATCAATAAAAAATATGGCGTTGCTAGGGTTATAGATGAAGTTTTCAAGTGGGTTAGTACACGTAATATGCCGTGGTTTTTTGTTGATTATATGTTATTGAAAGGTGTTAATGATAGCGAAGATGACTTACAATGCCTAATTGAACTGTTAAAGGGTAGAAATGCCGTTGTGGAATTAAAATATTATAATGTAAAGGGGAAGGATGGGATGTTTGAACCATCTGATGAGATGAAATTAAAACATTTTAGGCACATGTTGTTAAAGAATGGGATAGGAGTCCATCTTGAGAAGAGTAAAGGTCAAAATATCGGTGCTGGATGTGGACAAATGGTTTGGGAAAGTAGAAAGGATAAAATAGATTAGTGTTTGTAATTTATAGGCTAGTAGAAGGAAGTTTATATGTGTGAAATAGAGATTTGTAATAAGGTACGGAATATTATTTATCAGATGTCAGAAGGCGGTATAGATGTAAATGAAATAGATGTAAATACTGAACTTGAAAAGTATGGTTTTGATTCATTGAAAATAATTTTATTAATTGTAGAATTAGAAGAATGTTTTGAAATATCTATTGAAGATAGTGACTATATTTTAGAAAATTATGCATCAATACATAGAATATGTGAAATGGTTGTAAAATATAGTTCAATTCCTTCAAAAAACATATCGAGGTTTGTCGAGTAATTGCGATAATCTTGATGTGAAATAATTTTGTTCGTAGTCTCGAAAAAATAAGGAGAAATTCCTTTAAATATTATTTTATGTGAAGCCAACATTGTATTGCAAGGAGAAAATATTATGAATAATAATCGTTTGTTTTTTAATTGGGTTAATTATGTTGAGATTGAAATTTCATCGTTGTGCAATAGAAAATGTGATTACTGTCCTTCTTCAAAAAGTAACAGAATAAGAGAGTTATTACCAAAAGAATTTTTTTTGAAGATAATTACTGAACTTCAAAGTATAGATTATTCGGGAAATCTTGCATTTCATCAATATAATGAACCATTATTAGAATTTGAATATTTAATAGAATGTATACGCATTGCAAGAACAATGTTACCAGAAGCACGACTACTGTTATATACAAATGGAGATTTCTTGACGCAGAATGTATATGAGTTGTTAATTCGTGAAGGAATAAACGAAATGCATATATCATGTCATTTAGATAAGGATGAAACTTGGAGCAAGGAACTGGCAGATAAGAAAATTGAGTCAATGAAACGAAAGATTGGTTTGAGAAAAGGACGTTTGTTAGTTGAAAGCAATAGGGTTACATGGTGTCCAGGTAAAGAAGATGAATTATTGTATAAGCTTAAGGCAAATAAGTTGAAAGATATAAATAAGTATCCTGTATTAACATATATTTTATCAGCTAATTTTTGTGTTGAAGGTTCCAATAGAATGAGCAAGTTGGATAGGGTTGAAGAAACAAAAAAGAAAGAAACGGCGAAGACATATTTTTGTCCTTGTATTTTATCGACTCTTAATATTTCATATAAAGGAAATTGCTACTTGTGTTGGGATTGTTGCGAGGGATGTAATACGGATATGCAGTTTTGTGTTGGAAATATCGATAAGTACTCAATCTTTGACTTATACCGTAGCAAGTTTGAATTCATTCAGAAATATTTATCAGAAGATGGGCTTTCGTGTTGCGAAAATTGTTTTTGGAACAACATATGAGATTTATCACCATGTAATTTAGTTTATTTATAGTGTTGTAAATAGGAAAATGATAATGAAATTTGATAATAACAATTATAATCTAGCAGAATCATGTTGAAAAAAGGACTTTAGAATATTATATTTGATAATTTCAGGTAGAGCAACAAAACGGATTAAGGTAGTGTTGAGTGCACAAAAAGGCGAACAAATTTGAAAGAAAGGAAGCATAGTGTTTTTAGAAACATTATACAAGAAATATGAAAAAAATCTTACCAATTGAGGAAAAAGTAAGGATGTATAGCTATACATATTACTCTTTTCAACAAGCCATTATTGCAAATGATTTTCGGATTGGAGAAATAGCGGCAGTTGTTAAGTTGTCGGGAGAATATAAATGGACATTCGTTTCTGAAAATATGAGAGTATGTGCTGAAAAAAACACATACACTTTAAAGTGCAAAAAGTATGGGATAGACATGAATGCTTTGTTGTATAGACCGTTGAATCTATGCGATGAGCAAGAATTGGAATTGTTGTATTATCAATTTACCTCTGCTTTTGGACGAGTAAGTTTCTATATTACAGATAAAGAACCTGAAATTTGTAATAATGATAATAGACTGTTGGAATTTGGAACATTTTGTCGAGAAGAATTATTTTATGTGGATGATAATAGTAAACAAACATGTTATCCACGGAAACGTGATAATGTAATGACGCTTAGTTTGCAAAAGGATGCTGATAGATGTGCTTTTTTTTGTAAACAAGATGAAGTTAAAACAAAAATAGTAGAGTCAAAAATGAAATCATGTAATCAGGAAGTTTTTTTATGTGTAAATATTAATTTGAATGATAATTCATATTTTGATTGGTTGTATCAGAATTTTGTTCAATTAAAATATAATAGAATGTCTGAATATATAAAATTAGAGTTTGATTTTATGATTAAACGATATTGGAAGTACTTTACTGTTAACAATTTCATAGATTATTCAATCGAATATATTGATATGTTGCAACAATTAGGAATTGATGTATTAAATTACATTAAAAAACGAATAGACAACGAATATTACATTGAGATGGATTTAAATAGTCTTAATATAGAAGGAACCATTTATTATGAAAAGGAAGAATATATACATACCTGCTTGATTTATGGATATAATGATGATTTAAAAAAAATATATCTTCTTAGTGATAATGAGGGCAAATTAAAAAAGGGAGAACTATCATATGAAAATTTTAGCAGACAGATGATACTAAATTCAAAAAAGGACTCAGAGAACAAGGGTATGCTTATTAGTCATTTTTATAATCCAGATCCAAATGGTTATGTTTTCTCTCAACGTAAATTTGCTCATGACTTGCGGTGCTATTTGCAAGGAAAATCAGTTATAGATGCAAATATAATAATTCCGGTTTTTGAATATTCTTATGGTATGAATGTGTATAAAGAACTATTGTCTGAACAAGGAATAAATTCAATGATTGAAGATATAAGAATTTCAGCAGTTATCAAGGAACATAAACAAGTTATGGTTGAAAGATTTGATTACTTCAATAAGAAAGATATGATAAGTGATGACTTGAAAAAATGTCTTTCTTACATAGCGGAATGTATATATAGAAAGGCATGTATAGTTCAGAATAAAATTTTGTATAGTTGGGTTGCGAAGGAGAAAAACTTAGACCTTGCTAAGAAGACTATATATAGCCATTTAAGAGATATGGAACTTATTGAAAGTGATTATTATCCAGTAATCATTGATTTCTTTGAAGAAAAAATTAATGAAGAAAATGCTGTTTGTTTGTTAAAAGAAATCATTGCTGAAAGAAATATAAGGTAAAATTATATTTAGTTTCACATAATAATATGATGAGGTATGTGAAGAAAATGGTAGAGAGATTTATAAATAAATGTTATTCTGTAGCACCTGTATGCTATGTAGAGAATGATTGCTATATGGCTCAGGTTGTTACAATGTATGCATGGAAATGCGGAAGAAAAGATAATTTATATTTTTCTTTTTTGGATAACTGGAGATTTAATTATGATGAAAGCAAGGAAGAGCTTTTGGAAAAACCATATATTGGTTCTCAAGAGAAGAAATGCTTGGAAAAATACTATAATATTAAAATACAAGAATTTGCTGTTCCAAATAGGAAGGATATAATAGAGGTTTTAGATAATAGTTTGTCTGAGTCGCCAGTCTTGCTACCAGTAGATAGCACTATAGTACCATGGATTGTTTCAGGAAATAAGGGGAGTTATCCGCATGTCCTTATAATTACAGGTATTATACATGATAAAAAAAGAGTAGTAGTAACCGATGCATTTTCAAATAGGGAAGGTGAGTTGATTAGCTTTGATGATGTTGTTAAAGGGTATGTTACAGGAATAGAAAAAATAGATTTTTCAAACATGATACAACCGATAATTGACACAAATACTGTATTAAGGATAATTGCTGATTGTGCTCGAAATAATAACGTAATAAAAAAACTGTATATATTTGCGGAAGATGTAGACAAGGATAAATTAATTTTGGATGAGTATAATGCTTTTATTAACTCAGAATTTAATGTTTCAATTCTAGATAATGTATTCAATCGTAAGAAAATAAATGCTTTATTAGAAAAAATTCGAGAGCAAGATAATGATATTATTGAAGAAATAATAAGTGAATTTCATAAGGATACTAAGTGTTGGGAGAATTTGCATACAACTTTTGTTATAGTTTCTATAAAAAAATCAATAAATAACTCAAATGAAAGATTAGCAAAGATAATAAGAGATATAGCACAAAGGGAGGAGAGAATATATCAGATAATAGATAATTATACGAAATATGTAGAAACAAAATAAATAAAGTAAAATAGTTAAAGTTTTGAAAAACTTATTTTATATGGAGGAGCCTATGGTAGATTGCTTATTCATCGGACATAATGAGATAATTACAGATAACTACATGAAAGATATAGAACAGTATGGAATCGGTTCAGAAATATATAGAAATAAGAAAATGAGTGCGATATTGTATAATGATAAATACTTTTCAGCAACGGATATATATAATATTGCATTTCAAGAAGAAAAAAAACGACAATTAAGTTTTACAGATACATTGAATGCTGCAATAGCATTTTTGGCATCATATATTTATGAAAGGGGTTATAGTTTTAAATTTATAAATTCGTTTCGAAATCAACAAGATGAATTAATATATATTCTTCAAAACGAAAAAATAGGGTTGGTGGTTATTCCGACAACACTCTATGTTGCAGCCAGTCCAATAATTGAGATTATAAAGGTGGTAAGGGAATACTTACCTACTGCAAAGATAGTAGTTGGAGGTCCTTATATCTATTCGCAAGTGAGGTATATGAACGAGTTGACATTGAATTACTTATTCAGGTCAATGAATGCAGATTATTATATTTATAATAGTGAGGGGCAAGAGTCTTTGGTAAGATTAATTGAAAGTTGCATTCATAAAAAAGTTGATATAGAAACCGTTCCAAATATATATTACAGACAAGGACGAAAATATAAATATACATATTATTATGAGGAAAATATACCACTTGAAACAAACATTGTTAATTGGAGTTTGTTTTCCGGATACAAAAAAGCAATATTAAAAACTGCGAATTCATGTCCATTTCATTGCAAGTTTTGTACATATCCAGAGCATGCAGGAAAATATAAGTATTTATCTGTAGACGAAATCGAAAAGCAGATGGTTGAAATTCAAAAATGCGGTATTGAACATTTGCATATTATTGATGATACATTTAATGTGCCAGGAGAGCGATTTAAAGAAATATTAAAAATGATGATAAGAAATAAGTTTCGTTTTAGGTGGAATTCTTTTTTGCGGTGTCAATTTATTGATGATGAAACAGCGAAACTTATGAAAGATGCAAATTGTGTTGGTGTTTTTTTGGGAATAGAATCGGCTAATCAAAGAGTGCTTGATTCTATGAATAAGAATGCCAAAATAGAAGATATGAAAAGGGGATTAAGATATCTTCATAAGTATGGAATAAATACAATAGCATCATTTGTGATAGGTTTTCCGGGGGAAGATGAACAAAGTGTTAAGGATACATATGATTTTATTATGGAATTAAAACCTACGCTTTTTAAACCGAATCTATGGTATTGTGATAATGTAGCACCGATTTTTAAAGAAAGAGATTTATTGGGAATTAAAGGCGATGAGTTTAAGTGGCAACATAATACTTATGATTCTATGAAAGCGATAAGTTGTATGGAAGCTATGATGAAGGAGATTGATGTTTCCGTCTTTTTGCCATCACATAATTTTGATACAGATGCTTTTTTTCAGTTAGTTGCTGAATTTGACATAGAAAGTGTATTAAATTATATGAAAGCATTTAATAAATATGTATATAAGTCTGATTTTGCTAACGAAGATTTTAATTTGTTAATTGAGTTGGCTAGAAAGATAAGATGAATTTGAGTGGAAACAGGTTTTTGAAGGAGAAACGGAGATGAATTTTCGTGAAATATATTATGAGCAAAAAGAGGTTGAAGTATTATTAATTCAACCGAATATAATGAAAAAGAGAAATTCAGAAACTCTTGTAGATAAGTATTTTAAGAATAATAATAGTGAGTATCTTATTGCAGATTCAGTAACGGAGTATAATTGGGGGCTATTGTATATTGGAAAATATCTTTTAGAGAATAACCATAGTGTTCAAGTTTTAGATTTTAATTATTATGATTATTGTAAGAGAAGTAAATTTAATTCAGAGATTACAATAGAAGATATAGAAGGTATTTTGAAAAATAAAAAAGCAAAATATATTGGTATCTCTTGCATGACTGTAGGAATGAAACAATCACTTGAAATTGCTAAACTTTGTAAATTATTATTTCCAGAAGCGATTATTTGTTTGGGTGGAATTCATGTGAATTATTATTGGAATGAAATACTAAACTTGTATGAGTTTGTGGATGTAGTAATTTTGGGTGAGGGAGAAATAGTCTTTAATCAACTTGTTGAGAGTGATAAAAATTCATGGAAAGAGATTCACGGAATTGCATATAGTAAAGATGGCTATATTTACCAAAACCCTCCAATTAAATATAATGTTAATGAGTTTTCACGACCAGCATATGAGCTTGTTCCTAATGATATGGTATTGGTTCCAAGAATTTATCTGTCGAGAGGATGTGTTGGAACATGTAAATATTGTTCTGTTTCAACATTTTATAGTAATGAGTGTAGATACAGGAAGGTAGAACAAGTAATACAAGAACTAAAATATGTGATAAATCATCATAATGTAAAAGCATATATGATGGGGGATTTGAGCTTTGGGCAAAATAAAAAAGTAACAATGGATTTATGTGCTGCAATAATAAGTAATGGATTAAATCATATATATTGGTGGTGCCAAATGAGAATTTGTGATATTGATGAAGAACTACTAGATATAATGTATGAAGCAGGATGTAGACAAATTGGGATTGGTATTGAAGCAGATGAAAAGGAAGTTCTTGATAATGTTTCTGCAAATAAAAAGAATAAATCTGTAAAGGAAATATGTGAGATTATATTAAAAAGGAATATTCAGGTACAAGGTTATTTTATAATAGGTTTGCCTAGCGATACGTCTAATACAATATTGAACAACATTGCTCAAATTGAAAACTTGTTGAAAAATGGATTAATTACCTTTCCGCATATATCAATAACTATTCCATATCCAGGAACGGCTCTTTATGAAGAGGCTGAGTCATTTGGAATAGAGATTGTTGAAAAGGATTTCAGTAAATATTTTATGAATTGTGATGCAGAAAATTGCGGATTGCCAGTTTTTAATTCAATTGAATTGAGTCGTTATCAAATATATGCATTATGGCAATTAGCATTAGCAACAGCAATAAAATATGTAAAAATTCCATCTGTAAAGTATATAAATCAAAAGGACTTTCAGTATAATCCAGTGAAAATTAAGGTATAGTTTTGACGTATTAATATATAATTTATCTAAATAATTAAAGGTGAATAAAAATGAATAATTTAAGTATCATAGCTAACTTGAAAAGTGTTTGTAGTAAGAATAGTAAAAATGTGGCAATTATCGAAAAAGAAATGAAGATTTCATATAGCGATCTGAGTAACAGAATAGAGAATATATGCAGGTTAATTTATGCTCAAAACGTGGTGAATGGTTCGGTAGTTGCCATTGTTATGGAAAGAGGGGCTGATATGATTGCAACTCTTTTTTCCGTTTGGGCATTGGGAAATGTGCCAATAATGATTGATGTAGATTATCCGGAAGAAAGAATCCATTATATGATTGATTCGAGTGAAGCAGTTTTGATTATTACAGATGGTCGGAAATATGGTTTTCTGAATGAAAAATCTAATGTTATTAGTGTACATGAAAAAGTAGAATCTTTATCTGAATTTGAATTAATAAATCGAAAAGAAGATGATGATGCATACATTATTTTTACTTCCGGTTCCACTGGAGAACCTAAGGGAATTGTATGGAGTTATAGAAATATTTTTACATATTTAGAGGCGTGTTATGAATATTATAATATATCTAAGCAAGATGTTGTTTTGCAGCAGACTTCTTGCTCGTTTGATACATTTATGGAGGAAGTATTACCAGTACTTCTTGTAGGGGGAACATTGGTGGTAAGAAAACGTTATGAGATTAGTACTATCGATAGAATAGAAAAAACTTTATTGGAAACAGGGGTTACTATATTCACAGCGTCCCCAATTCTTATTAACGAATTAAACAAGTGTTTGGATTTTCATAAATTAAGACTAGTAATCAGTGGTGGAGATATATTGAGATACAGTCATATTAATAATTTGATTGAAAGAAAAGTTAGAGTTGTAAATTCGTATGGTCCGGCCGAATGCACAATATGTGCAAGTGTTCATGATTGTCACGCAGATGAAAGAGAAATTAGTATAGGTAAAGCATGGAAAAACTATAACATATATGTTGTGGATGAAAATATGAAACCTGTTTCCAAGGATGTTGTAGGTGAGATTGTTATTGGTGGCCCAGCAGTGGGTAAGGGATATTTGAATAAGAAACATGAGAAAAATCGTTTTGTATTTTCTGAACTAGAAGACGGAATTGTATACAAAACTGGTGACATGGCGATAATGAAATCATGCGGTGAATTGGAGTTTAGGGGAAGAGTAGATAATCAGTTAAAAATTAATGGATATCGTATAGAAATTGAAGAAGTAGAAAAGGCAATGTTAGAAGAATTTGCATTATCGGATGTATTAGTACGAGGCGAAAAAGATGAAACTGGAAAATTGATTTTATGTGCATATTATGTAGCAGAAAGTTTTGTTAATAGTAGCGAATTTCTTGACAAATTAAAGAATAGATTACTTGTTCAAATGATTCCAAATAAATTTTTTAGAGTAAGTGAATTTGCTACAACTGACAATGGCATGAAAAAAGATAGAAATGAATCGCTAGAGGATAAAATAATAAGTTGTGGCAATAAAGTAGATAATTATGCTATGGATAAACTTGGAAAAAAATCATAGAAATGTGGGCTGAGATAATAGAATGTAAAGTAGAAGAAGTTGATCCTAACATGTCATTTGTAGAGTTGGGAGGACATTCTTTAAATGTTATGCAACTTTTGGCAGAAATTGAGGAAATATTTGATATTGAAATAGATTATGAGAATATGTATTCTTTATTGAATCTAAAAAGTATATGTAATATTGTAAGAGAACAAATAAATAAAAAAAATAGTACGCATTAATATAAGCTAAAAGAAGTTTTTATTGAGTTATACTTGTTTTGTGGTAAACTATTATCAGAATGCAACATATTCTTTTTTGCCTATTTAGGTTATATGTGGGTTGCAGAGGATTTTTAATTATCACATTTGGGAAATTGTTAATAATATAATAATTATAGTTAAATGGTAGATACGTATTAGAGGCATTGAAAGATAGATTTGCTTTTTTAGTATCTGATGTTGACAGGAGTTGATATGAAGGATGTATAGATATCTGTTTAATTAGTAATTATCTGAATGAGATTTATTATTATGAAAGGAATAGAAAAGTGATTTAATTAAAATAAATCATGTTAGAAGACCAATTATGGAACCAATTATTTGTACAAAAGGATTAACAAAAACATTTATAGTAAAAGAAAAAGAAGAGGGGTTTAGGGGCTCCATTAAGCAATTATTCAAAGAGCAAAAGAGAGAAGTAAAGGCCATTGACAATTTATCCATATGTATAGAAAAGGGAGATACTGTTGGGATTTTAGGAATGAATGGCGCGGGAAAGTCAACATTAATTAAATTATTAACTGGGATTATTGCACCTACAGAAGGTACAGTAATAGTGAATGGTGAAGATCCGTATAAAAAAAGTTATGATTTTTGTAAAATGGTCTCGCTTGTATCAGCAAATAAATCACAATTGCATATTGATTTGTGTGCTAAGGATAATTTTTTATTTTTAAAAGAAATATATAATATTTCTGATACAGAATATAATCAAAATGTTCAAGAATTGTCTAAGTTATTAAATTTAGAGAAACTTTTGTCTAGACCTATTAGGAAGTTGTCGTTTGGTGAAAGAATAAAAGTTGAACTGGTTGGAGCATTGTTACATTCTCCACAAATTGTTTTTTTGGATGAACCGACTATAGGAATGGATATCAAAGCACAACTAGAGGTGCGTGATTTTCTGGTTAAATATGCTAAAGAACGCAATAGAACAATTTTATTAACTAGTCATAATTTGGAAGATATTACAAGCGTATGTAAGAAAATAGCAATTATTAATGAAGGTAAATTGCACTACTACGGTGATATTAACACTTTTTGTGAGGATGTTGATGGAATAATGGATATAGAGATTTATTATAATTATGCAGGAGAAGATATTGTAAAATTAGTTGAAGTTTTTGATGCTGCATTCGTTGAGCAAAATGATAATAGAATGATTTTACGTGTAGAAAAAAGACAAGTAGCGCAAGTGCTTAAAGATATTGTTGATTTACTGGGAGATAATCTTAATAATATAATAATTCAAGGTGAAAGTTTAGAGTCAATGTTGAGAAGGAAATTGTTATGCAACTAAAAAAAGAAATAAGTATATTAAGGATAGAAATATTAAAATCAATGAATTATAAAGCTTTTTTTTGGTATTCATTGATAAACCCTTTTATCGCTTTTGGGGTGCAATTTTTTTTGTGGAATACAGTGTATTTAGTTAATGATGAAATTGGTGGTTATACTAAGTATACCATGATTATGTATTTCTTTTGGAGTTCTATCATGGCTATTTTAACCAATTCAGATGCAGTTGAGTTAGGAAATGATATAAAAAACGGTAACATAGATCGTGAATTACTACGACCGATATCATTAGTAAAATATAGATTTTGGATGCATATAGGGAAAAAAGTACCATATATTATTTTGGCACTATTATTATGGATTGTATATTTGGGATATTGTATTATAACAAAGCAAATAGATGGTTCGGCATGGAGTCTCTATTTTGTGTGTGTTGCAATTATTATTAATTATTTTGTTAATTTGTTGATTGGTTTACTTGCAATATACATAGAAGAAGTTTGGGTTATTAATGCTATTATTACTTTTTTAAAAAATATTTTAGCGGGATATTACATTCCATTGTCATTAATGCCAACCTCAGTTTTGCGTTTTTTGAATTGGACTCCATTATCGTTTATGTGTTATATTCCGGTTGAATCAATGTTGAATAGAATCTCAAAAGATATGATAATAATTTATGTTGTTGTATCTGCTGTGTGGATGGTTGTTTTGCATTTTGGAGTAAAAAATGTGGTAAATAAATTGTTGAAGAAGTATAATTCGGCATGTGGCTAAAAATATACAATGATTGATATGGGAGGATATTTAAGTTGTGATAAAAAGAATAAAAGCATTTATGAAAATAGAATATTTGTTCATCAAGCAAAATCTTTTGATTATGCTTCAGTTTAGAATAAGCTACTTTATGAGTATTTTGTATGAAATAGCGGAATTATCGGTTGCACTAATTTGTTATAGCATTATGTTTATGCATATGGATTCGATTGCAGGTTGGACAAGAAATGAAGTCTTTTTCCTTGCAATATATGCATATTTTGTGGATATAACTTGTACGATGTTTTTTATTGGAATGGTTAGCATTCCAGAATATATAAGAAATGGAACACTAGACTTATTTCTTCTTAAGCCAATAAATAAGCAGTTTTTGTTAACCTTTCGTAGACCTAATGCAGTACAAATTATTGGTTTTTTTGGATGTATAATCTATTTTACATTTTACATATATGCAAATCATATTTCTTGTTTTCGAATTGGTTTGTTTTTTGTTAGTATGATTTGTTCTATATCTAGTATGTACAATGTATTGCTAATTGTGGTGTCGATGTCTTTTTGGGTTGTAAAAATTGGGGATATGTGGTCTATAATATATACATTTAATAATTTAGGATCAAAACCTTTAAATATATATCCTAAGATTGTGAGGGCTATTTTGATTTTTATGATTCCGTCTGCAATAATTATTAACATACCTGCACAAATTATGAGAGAACCCAATATAAGAATTTTACTATTAAGTGTTTTTGTTTCAGTATTTATAGCAATAATAGGGCGTTGTATTTTTAAAGCGGGGCTTGCTAGATATGAAAGTGCCTGCGGATAAAATGTTCGAGCCTATATTATGAATAATTTATAAAATGTATTTGTATTAAGGCAATGACGGAAAACGACTAATTGAGTTTTGATGTTGAGTCAAATTCAAAATATATTGGTATTGAAATATTCTTTAAAGGGTTAATATCTGCGTAAATCATTAATATGAAGAAGGATAGCAGATTGATAAAGCAGTTTGACAGTTAAAATTATATATGAATCATCTAGGAATGTAATAATTGACAATCAAAGAATAAGTATGTTATATTATAGGCTGTAAGAAATGAGGATTTCAAATTAAGTAGCTACCCGCTACTGAAACGATCAAATTTAGTCTAACGATATATAAGATGTAATTAATGGTGGATTAAAATCTGCTTATTTGAGCTATATATGTCCATAGCGTCCATTTGGTCGTTTATGGACTTTTTTTATTGTGAAAAAATACGGAGGTAAAGTTTATGAGCATATATAGGAATTTGCAACCACATGTGCATGTACTAAAATTGACAGGTGGTACGGGAGACGGTAAGACGGAAATTGCAACTGTGTTTGCATCTAAGGAAGCTAGGACAGTCCTTTTAAGAGGTGTAGGGCGGACAAATTCAACTTTGAAGGAACGTTTATTAGTATATTCCGAGGAGTACACAGATAAGCTTTTAGTCGCTGTAAAGTTAAATGCGGAACCATATGATAAGTTGAGTTTGAGTGATTTGTTTGTATCGTCTGTGGCAAAGGTAGTTAGAAGTCAGGGAAAAGTAGTAGCTTCTGTTGTTGGAAGAGACGAAGAATTGGAGAAATATTTGATTCAAGAAATGCAGGCAAAGAATAATGCAAAAGCTGTACTATCTTTTTTGACAGAGGAACAGAAAACAAAGATTATAAGTGATTTGGTAGATATATACCATAGTTATCATATGTCAGAATACAATTATGTAATATATAACAGTGTTAGAAATAATCTACCGGAAGGCGAAGCGAAGGATAATTCTACAAAATTTTTATCTGCTCTAAAAAATGAAGTGGAGCGAATGATTGATATGCAGGGTAAAAAAGTGCGTGAAAGTTTGTGGGATGTTCTTGTAGAAATTAATAAATGGTTACATGAAGTATTTTTTGAGTATTTCAGTAAAGATGATATTTCAGAAGATGGTTATTACTATAAGGAAATATATTTAAATAACCCGGATGAGGCGTTTATAGATGCGATGTTTACTGCCAATGATATTCAGAATGGACAGAGGCTTTCGTTGGAAGTATTTTGCAATGATATAGTTATTTACATTCCGGTAAGTCAGGCGATAACTAAAATAATCAGGTCAAATGGGAAAACCAATGCTGTTTTTAAAGATAACAGGGATAAAGTTGCATTTGGTATTTTTGACACGAGAGGACTTTTCCATGCAGAAAATACAGAAGACGATAATGCCGACTATCTGAGTGATTTGTTATATCAGGGTGATGCGGATGCATTATTAATGGTAGTTCCTTTATTTGGAGATTCTAATGAGAAAAAAATACAGGAATTGTATAAAACGGCTTTTGCTACTTACAGTAAACAGATACCTGCTTTTATGATACATAATAAGGTGGATTTGTTTGTAGACTCTATTCGAAAAGATAGCTATATGGATGATCCTCTTTCAATGGATATGGAGTTGGGGCAAGAGTTGTCAAGTAAAGAAATTATAAGTGCTATATCGGCAAGAGAACAGGAGCTGCGAGAAGAAATACAAAATGCTCAGACAAAATCCAGACAAAATTTGAAGATTAAGTCATTATCCTGCTATTTAAAAAGAGATGGCTCCATGCAGGAAGAGATTGTCAAAAGATATAACATATCAAATGTAATCATGACCATATTTGCAGATACAGCCGATTATCTTGAAAAATCAGCAGTTAAAATTCCGGTAAAAACAGACAGACCGGAAAGTGAAGTGGTTGTAAGAATTGATAAAGAAAGATTAGCTGAAATTGTTCATGAGTATCTGTTGAAGGATGTTACGAGTAAGAAAGTGTTTGCACCGGGACTTGCCGATTTGGCATTGAGTATTGGGAAAACACCACATGGTAACTCTTATAATGCATTGCGAAGAAGATTGAAATATGGGGATGGTTATACATGCAATATTGATGAGTCATATTATTATAATTGCAAGTCTTTTTCTATAAATTTTACAGCCAATTTACGAAACTTTGTTTCTACAGATATGGTTAAAAAAATTGTGAAGGAAACCATGAAATTATCCGGTGGATATTTCACAAAGGATAAGGATGAAGAAGAATTCTATTATATTGTAGAAGGCAGAATATTTCCGAAGATGTTTGTGGGACAGATGTTATATCATAAAGCAATGCTAAGTGCAGAGCAGGAAGCAGTAGGATTTATGGCGCGATTCCAAAAGTTTCTGAAGAATTGTCAGCGATTTTTTGATAGTGGAAATCTGGACGAGCAAGCATATGTAGAGGCTATGTACCATGTAGTCTATGAGGCAACTCAGAGAGCATTAAATATGAATGTAACTTTGAGGTAGCTTTTTATAGAGCCTAATCTTTGTCACGAGTACGAAACTACCCGTTTCGGAAAGAAGGGGAAGAAAACAAATTAGGATTGACAAGAACAGGCGTTCGATATATGGATATGACGTAGTATATACCGTCAAACTTACCGTCAATTTTACGATCAGCACTGCCAGGGCATCGTTGGATGCGTCGGAACTCCTGACAGAATAGCTTGCGAAGGTTTATTCCCTTTCCTTTGACAAGTACAAAGATGTGAATTTTTGTATCAAAAGGAGAGATAACATGTCAGATTATCAAGAAATGGTAAAATTTAGGTGTAGGAGGCATAATTGTAACAAGTTATTATTGAATTACTACATAACAGGTGTTGGTAGTAACCTCCATCTGGAGGGTATTGAGTTAAAATGTAACAAATGCAAACGTGTAATTCGATTCAAGAAATACACGGAGCAGATGTTAATTGAACAATCGGACAACGGAGTGGTCAAAGTATAAAAAAGTAAATTAGGGCGCCACCTGACAAGGGCGACACTGTATGACAGTGTGACAGCACCAGAGACGCAGGGGAAAGATAACCGATTTGTATCGGCTTTCCTTTGCGTCTCTTTTTGTGCAGATGAAAAGACCTTTCTTTCGGTTATCAGCCGGAAAGAGAGGAAATATGTACGATATTAAAGAAAGCGGAGCAAGAATCAAAGAATTACGTTTGAAAAAAGGAGTGACACAGGAATGTTTTTTGCAAGTGCTTTTTGGCAAAAGTTGCAAAATATTTTTGGAGAATGTTGCATCTCCAAATTGGAGAAAGTTGCAAAGCCTCGACTGGCAGCTGTCCTGCCAGCCGCATAGCCAT